>Ga0214921_10000572_pt1 | contig 68124 bp, 58 predicted proteins | sample LL1505_MetaG_FD_177992 | JGI IMG/M metagenome (GOLD analysis project Ga0214921, IMG submission 177992) | Freshwater microbial communities from Lake Lanier, Atlanta, Georgia, United States - LL-1505 | ecosystem: Environmental > Aquatic > Freshwater > Lake | place: USA: Georgia | collected... | reverse complement strand
AGTCGCACGCCTGGAAAGCGTGTGTGGGTTTATCCCCACCGCGGGTTCGAATCCCGCCTGCTCCGCCATCTTTAAAACCCTGCTAGAACTCTGTTTTAGTGGGGTTTGTTACGAAGCGCATGAACATTTTCAAAAGCCCCTTGTTCAAAATTCCTGGATACAGGCGGATGTGGTTTTCCATCCTGTTCAGCAATTTGGGCGGGCAAATCACCCTGCTTGCGCTGCCTCTCACGGCTGTTTTCTTGCTTGACGCTTCGCCCACCCAAATGGGCCTTCTCACCGCCATGGAAATTGCGCCCTTTGTGCTGCTTTCATTGCCAGGTGGCGTGTTGCTAGATCGGATGCAAAAACTACCTGTCTACATCGCTGGCGAAATTGTCATGGGATTGTCATTGTTAACCATTCCCTTGGCATGGGCCCTTGACCTCTTAAGCATCAACCTCATGTACGTTGTCAGTTTTGCCATCGGGGCGGTCTACACCATTGCCGGTTCGGCCTCGCAATTGGTTCTGACCCAATTGGTTGGGCGAGACAAATTGGTCGAAGCCTATTCTCAAAATGCCATTGCGGGTTCTATGGCAGAAGTCATGGGCCCAGGGCTTGCCGGCATCTTGATCAGGGTATTTGGCGCACCCTTGGCATTGGTCATGGACGCTTTGCTCTTAATTGGTTCTGTGCTCATGCTCAAAGGCATTCGCATCCATGAAGAAGTGCCACCTAGGTCGACATGGAAAGACAGATCTTTCAAAGATGAATTGTGGAAGGGCCTCAACTTTGTCCGCTCGCATCCCATGCTTCTCGAAATGGCAGCCATTGTGGGTGCGTGGCAATTTTTTGCACAAATGGCGCTGTCTGTTCAGATTATTTTTGCGGTCAAGGACTTAGGGCTTGATGAAACCTTGGTGGCCTCAAGTTTTGTTGCAATGGGTCTTGGGTCTGTTTTAGGCGGCATGGCGGGCCCACCCATCTCTCGAAAAATTGGCTTAGGCCCAGCACTCATTGTTGGCATTGCCATCACCTCCGTTGGCTGGATCAGCCTTTTATTGTTTGAGGGCTTGCTCCCCAGTATTTTTTTATTTTCATGGATGCTCATTTGCTTTAGCTGGGGCGCCACCCTGCTCTTTGTGAATTTTTTATCCCTCAGGCAAGCGTTCACACCCACCGAGCTTTTAGGACGCATGACCACCACCATGCGCTGGTTGATTACTTTGCCTGCCGCGCCAGGCGCGCTTTTAGGTGGCTGGATGGCGGAACACATTGGCATGCGCAGTTCACTGTTGTGCGCGGGCATAGGCACACTCTTAGTGGCCTTGGTGGCCACCGTTCGGCCCCGCCTGAAATCAATTCATCAATTGCCTGAAATGAAAGATTCAACGCTTCATCCGAGTTGATGACACAGAAGGCTACAGCCTTAAACGCTGATCGTTTCTTGCACTCGTGGCACAGCCGCCAACAATGTCTGTGTGTAGGCGTGCTGCGGCGACTGGTAAATTTGAGCGGCATCGCCTTGCTCCACCACATGACCCTTGTTCATGACCAGCAAAGCGTCTGACATGTAGCGCACCACTTCCAAATCGTGCGAGATGAACAAGTAACTAAGGCCTAATTCTTTCTGAAGATCTTTCAGCAAGTTAAGGACTTGGGCTTGAACCGAAACATCCAAGGCTGAGACAGCCTCATCGAGCACCACCACCTCGGGTGACAAGCTCAAAGAACGGGCAATGGCAATACGCTGTCGCTGACCACCCGAGAACTCAAAAGGATACCGCTTCAAAGCAGATGCCGGCATACCCACCTTGTCCAGCAAACTGAGAGATTGTTTCTCCCAATCTGCACTGTTCGAGCCAATGCCGTGCAGTTGCATGGGCTCGCTCAAAATTTCACCCACTGTAAAACGCGGATTCAATGATGCATACGGATTTTGGAAAACGATCTGAAGCCTGCGCTTGTAAGCCGAAAATTCAGCGTTCGACATGTCAAACAAATTTTTCCCGTCAAAAAATACCTTGCCGGCTGTGGCTTCGTGCAGCCTAAGGAGACACAAGCCCACAGTGGTTTTACCGGAACCTGACTCGCCTACCAAGCCTACCGTTTGTCCTCGCATCAATTGAAAACTGACATTTTCAACTGCTACAAAATCATCGCTTTGGAACCACGGCCCAGACCGCTTGAACACTTTGCGCAGACCTTGTACTTCTAACAAGGGTTGATCTAGATTGGGTTTTGCAACAGACACAGCTGGTGCATCGATCGATGGCGCAATGCTCAAGGCCGCGCTTTCAGCTGAGCTGGTAGACATCCAATCGTCAATGGTTAAGAGTCGCTTGCCTTGCCGATCTATGCTGGGGCGGCAACTTAGAAGGGCCTTGGTGTAGGGATCTTGTGGTTGGCTAAACAGTGTTCTAACAGGGCCCGCCTCACGAACAGTTCCTTTGCGCATCACCACAGCATGATCGGCCACTTCACTGACCAAGCCCAAATCGTGCGTGATGAAAAGCATGGCCATGCGGCGTCTCTCGCGTAACTCTGCAAGGAGCAACAAAATTTGACGTTGAACAGTGACATCCAAAGCCGTTGTAGGTTCATCAGCGATCAAAAGTTCAGGCTCACAAGCCAACGCCATCGCAATCATCACGCGTTGCTGTTGGCCACCCGACAGCTCATGCGGGTAAGCATTGACGCGTTTTTGAGGCTCGGGTATGCCCACTTCTTCAAGAAGTTCACAAGCGCGTGCAGCAGCCTGTTTGTTTGAAAAATGCTTGTGAACTTTCAACATTTCGGCCAGCTGAAAGCCGACTGTGTAGACTGGGTTCAGTGAAGTCATGGGGTCTTGAAAGATCATGGCAATTCGAGAGCCTCGAATCAGTTGCCAATCTGACCTTGAAAGACTTAACAAAGAGCGCTTGTCATACTCAATCGATGAATGCAATCCAACGATGGCATTTTGAGGGGGCAACAAGCCCATGATGGCCAAAGCACTGACCGACTTGCCACTGCCAGACTCGCCCACCAGCGCAACGGTGCGTTCACGAGGGATGACAAAAGAAACCGACTCAACCGCTCGAACAGGCGCCTTAGAGGCGCTGATGAAATCGACTGTCAGGTTTTTAACTTCCAGCAAATTGTCGGAAATTTGCGCAATGGGTGGAGGGTATCTGCGTGTTGCCATGTCAAGCATTCAATCAATTGGCTCAGTGAATCACTTTGGGATCTAATGCATCCCGAAGTGAATCTGTCAGAAGGGACAAACCTGTTACAAAAATGGACATGGCAGCTGTCGCAGACAAGAGTTGCCACCAATAACCCACCAGCAAATCATTTTGTGCTTCTGTCAGCATGGTGCCCCATGAAACCCCATCAACGGGCACCCCAAATCCGAGGAAAGACAAAATGACTTCTGCTTTGATACAAGATACCGTCAGCAATGAAAACTGAACCAAAATGACATGGCTCACGTTGGGCAAAATATGCACAAACATGCGCCGGTTGTTGGAAGCGCCAATGGCATCTGCCGCCCTCACATATTCTCGGTTGCGGTGCTTCAGGTATTCACCCCGTATCAATCGGTAAGTGCCCGTCCAACCTGTGATTCCCAAAATGAGCACCACGGCCATGGTGCCCTTGGTGTTCAAAACAGCCGCAATGGCCAAGATGAGCAAAATACCTGGAATGGAATGAAAAACGTTGTAAAGCCAATTGCTCAAGTCATCGACAATGCCGCCGTACCAACCCGAGACGGCACCCAACACAGAACCCAAAAGCGTGGCCATGAAAGCGGCAGCCAAGCCCACCAAGATGCTGGTTTCAGCGCCCTTAATCGTCTTGGCTAAAACATCTCGGCCCCACTTGTCTGAGCCCATTGGCAGGTGTGTGGCCAAGGCGTTGACCTTGTCGCCTGCAGGCTTCACAGCTTTTTGAGCCAGCTCCCATTGCGGTGCGATGGGATCTGCAACATCCGTGGGCGTGGGTTCGTACAGCACAACTTCAGGGATGGCCTTGCTTGCGCCATCGCCTTGAATTGCACTCTTGGCCCACGAGGGCGGTGCATTGCTAATGGCCACCTCTTTTTCCCAATCAGAAGCCAGTGGCCCCAGCAAGGTGGTGAAAACCAAGGCCAAACTGAGAATCACAGTGATGCCACTCCACACGCCAACCCGGTCAGATTTAAAGCGACGCCAGGCCAAAGCCCAAGCGCCCTCACTGACAGCATTGACAGACTCCTTTGCAAGCGAGCTGCCCAAAGGATTGGGCGCGTGGTCAGCTGATTTTGGATAACTTTGCATGGTCATGAGAAAGGTGATCGGAGTTCAGCGCAATTGAACACGGGGGTCGGTGAGGCGATACAAGACGTCACCGATCAGATTGAAAATCATGGTGGCAATGGCCACGTAAACGGTCACAGCCTTGATGACTGGAAAATCACTTCGCTCTACAGCCAGAATGATTTCTCGGCCAACACCTGGAATGCCAAAGAATCTTTCCAACAAAAAAGCGCCAAGCAACAGACCTGGCAAATTTGAAATCACAAAAGTGATGACAGGAATTAAGGCATTGCGCAAAACATGCACAAACATCACCCGTGGCTCAGATAGCCCTTTGGCTCTGGCTGTTCGCACATAGTCTTGATCGACTTCGTCCAGCACGAAGCTTCGAAACAAACGCGTATTGGGAGCAATGCTGACCACCAGCCCTAGCAAGATGGGCAGTGGTGCATAGGTGCTGATGTTTTTCCAGTAGTTGTCGCTCCAGCCTTGCACCGGAAACCAGCCCAAGCGGTAGGCCAGCACATATTGCCCCAAAATGATGAAGACCAAAATACTGACTGACATCAAGGCTGTGAACACGACCATGGTGCCGCGGTCAACAGAAGACCCTCTGACCCAAGCCAGGCCCAAGGCAAGGACCAAAGCAATCAGAGTCTCTATGAGCAGCAATGGCGCCATCAAGGTCAATGAAGCGGGTAAACGTGTTGCAAAAATATCGGCAACCGATTCGCCTGTGGTCCAACTGTTGCCAAAATTGAATGTGGCAACTTGTTTGACAAAAATCCACAACTGAACCGCTAGGGGTTGATCAAGACCCAGTTCAGCCCGAATGCTGTCAATTTGTTCTTGGTTTGAAAACAAGCCAGCAAGCACATAGGCGGGGTCACCACCGATCCAATTGAACAGAAAAAATACCAACAAAATCACACCAGCCAAGGTCGGAATCATTTGCCAGATGCGGCGAAAAATATAGGCACTCATGCTTCAGTGCCTTTAAGGTTTTTGAATGTCATAGTAAATCCAATCACCCAAGATCAAGGGGTGTTTGCGAAAGCCTTCCAAACGCTGATGGCTAAGCCGCGTTGCAATGCCTGTTGAACTTAATCCGAGCACGCCATTCACTTCCATCAAACGGTACATGTTGTGCAAAACGCGCGTGCGTTCAGGGCCGTCGGGCAAGCGCTTCAATTGTTCAAAATAGGCGTCGTATTCTGCATTTTCAAAACACGCGTAATTGTTTTGACCAATGGTTTTGGAATACAAGAGTTTCATCACAAATTCGGCCTCCGAAGAGCGCGTCCAACCCAAGGCCCAAGAGGGAATGGCGCATTGCTTGCCCTGCTTCAGCATTTCGGGAAACTTGTCTTTTTTTACTTTGAGGCGAATGCCCAGTCGGTCCATTGATTTTTTCCAGAGCTCATCCCTCTCGCGATCAATGGAGGATGTTGACGAGTAAATGGTGAACACAAGGGGCTTGCCGTCTGGCAAGTTGCGATAGCCCTTGGCATCTTTCTTATAACCAAATTGATCTAGCAAGGCATTGGCAGACAAGGGGCTGAACTTCACAATGCTTTTGTAATTGGGGTCATGCCCTGCAATGACCGGCGACACCATTTGCTGGGCCTTGACGGCTTGACCTTTTCGAATGACACGGATCTCTTCGTCCACATCAAAGCCCATGATGATGGCGCGCCGGAGTGCTATTTTTTCAGGGGTGTAGCCCCCAATGACGGGGTCCTTCATGTTGAAAAACTGATAGCGAATATCGGGCTCAACACTTCTGTACATGTTGACGCCCTGAGCCACCCAAGTTTGGAGTAAATCATTTTTGGGCGTCAGGGCCTTTTCAATGAAAGAGGGGGGCACGCCCACTGCATCGATTTCTTTGCCACTGAAAGCCAACCACATCGATTGTGGCTCTTCAATGATGCTCACCTCGATGCGGCCGATTTGGGGCATTTTTCTGCCTTGCATTTGGCTGGCAATGCGCAGTTCCACAGGATTGTTAGGCGGGGGTTGAAAATCCCAAACAAAGCCTGGAAATTCAGGATTGGCTTTGAGAATAATTTTGGAACCCCGAACCCATTTTTCGAGCATGTAAGGCCCTGTTCCAACAGGGTTGGACATGATGCCTTCAAAACCATACTTTTCAACCACCTCGCGCGCCATTCCGCCGGCAAATGGGTTGGTCAATAGCGACAGAAAATTTCGATCTGGCTGGACCAGCTGAATGGCCAGGGTGTACCTGTCAAGTGCATAAATGCCAGGGTGTTTTTGCTCATAATCAAATTGACCAATGGCGACCGCCTTCTTTCTTGATTCGGCGAACCCCAAAATCTTGTCATCGAAGTCAGATACTTGAGGGCTTCGATTCTTAGGGTCTGCATGGCGCAGCAAGGTGTAAACAAAATCTTGTGCCGTGAGTTCACGCCTTTGGCCTTTGAATGCTTCATCCGGTGTGAAATACAGGCCTTTTTTAACTTTGAAAGTGTAAGTTTTGTTGTCAGCCGAAATCACAGGCATGGCTTCTGCGGCATTTGGCACGATCTGCGTGGGCATGGCCATCCAGTCGTATGTCAGCAGTGGCTGAAAAATAGCCGCAGTGATGGTGTTCGAATACAAGTCATTCACGCGCACAGGATCAAAGCCGGTCTCAGGCACGGGAAAAGCCACACGCAATACTTTTTCGGGGTCGGCAGGGTTGGCTTTCGGATTGGGGGCGGCAAGCCCTGCTGTGCATGTCAGCGCTAAAGATAGACTGATGCAGACATTGAGTAAAGCACGCCATGCGCTCAGTATGTTTGGGCGCTCATTTGACGCCACTTTAAGACCAACTACAAAAAGCACAATCTTCCTCAATCATGGGATGTCAACTTACACACGAATGACCAAGATTGAAGAATAATCCAAGTTCCACTGAATTCTTCACAAGTCAGCTCATTTAAGGGTTATTTTCAAGCATGAGGCCATGGCTTCAGGTAAACCCTTAAATGACAATTTCCAATTTACAAACAGTTTTTTCACCCATGACAAACCCTTTGCTCCAAAAATGGTCGACCCCTTTTGCAATGCCGCCCTTTGAAGTGATCCATGCAGCGCATTTTCCTGAAGCATTTAACCAAGCGCTGGCCAGTCACCAAACAGAAATACGCAACATTGCCGATCAAAAGGAAGCGCCTAGCTTTCAAAATACCCTGCTTGCACTGGAAGCCAGCGGCGAGTTGTTAAACCAGACCGCCGCCCTCTTCTTCAATTTAAGTGCCTCACACACTTCGCCTGAAATTCAGGCCATTGAGCGCGAAATGTCACCCAAGCTTGCGGCTCACTCTGCGGCCATGTTTTTGAATGCAGCGCTCTTTGAACGCATCAACAAACTCTATCAAGAAAGAACCCACCTTAAGCTAGATGCTGAGAGCGTGCGTTTGATTGAAAGGTACCACTTAGATTTTGTTCGCGCAGGCGCAAATCTGAAGGACAAAGACAGACAAACCTTTGCCGACTGTTCAGAAAAACTGGCTACTTACTTTACCCAGTTCTCACAAAACGTTTTGGCAGATGAAGCTGCTTTCTGCTTGGTGCTCAATGAAGATGCCCAACTCACAGGACTGCCAGACTTCGTCAAGCATGCGGCCAAACAACTGGCCAAAGAACGTGGCATAGAACAAGACAATGCCCACGCGTTCACGCTTTCCAGATCGTCCATTACCCCCTTCATGACCTTTTCAGAACGACGGGACTTGCGGGAAAGCATGTGGCGGGCATGGTGCAAACGTGGCGAAAACCCGGGCACTCAAAACAACGAAACCGTGATGAAAGAGATTTTAAAAATCCGATTGGCTCAAGCACGCCTTTTGGGTTACCAAAATTTCTCCGAATATGCATTGGCTGACACCATGGCGGGTAGCTCTGCAAACGCCAGAGATTTGCTCATGCGCGTATGGACACCTGCGAGATTAAGAGCCATTCAAGAGCGAGAAGACTTGAAGGCACTTTCTGGATTGAGTGATCTTGCCGCTTGGGATTGGCACTACTGGACAGAGCGCGTTCGCAAAGAGAAATTTGATTTGAACGAAGCAGAACTCAAACCCTACCTGCAGCTTCACAAACTCATGGAAGCCATGTTTCATGTGGCCCATCGCTTGTTCGGCGTGAATTTCAAACAGGTGGAAAACATTGCAAAGTACCACCCCTCCGTCACGGGTTGGGAGGTGACAAGTGCGCAAGGCCAACATGTGGGCTTGTTTTTAAGCGATAACTTTGCTCGCAGCAGCAAACGTTCGGGTGCGTGGATGAGCACCTACCGAGACCCGATGAATCTGACGCAGGAGGTTCGCCCCATTGTTGTGAACAACAACAACTTTTCGCAGGGACCAGAAGGTCAACCCACGCTGCTCAGTTTGGACGACGCCAGAACCCTTTTTCATGAGTTTGGCCATGGTTTGCACGGCCTGTTGTCAAAGGTGAAGTACCCCCGCCTCTCAGGCACCAGTGTGCTCAGAGACTTTGTTGAATTTCCATCTCAAGTTTATGAAAATTGGCTCATGCAACCGCAAATATTGAAAGAATTTGCATTGCATGCAGAAACTGGAGAGCCCATGCCCAACGCGTTGATTGAAAAAATACTGGCCGCCCAGACCTTCAATCAAGGCTTCACAACCGTTGAATACGTCTCATCGGCCTTGGTCGATTTAGCGCTTCATGAAACCATTGACTTGGAACACTTGAACTTTCAAGAGTTTGAGTCAAACACGCTTCAAAGCATTCAAATGCCACCGGCCATTGGCATGCGGCACAGGTTGCCACACTTCTCACATTTGTTTTCCTCCAACAGTTATGCCTCGGCCTACTACGTTTACATGTGGGCCGAAGTCTTGGACGCAGATGGTTTTGATGCATTTTTAGAAGCCGGCGATATATTCGCCAAAGAACCCGCGCAAAAACTGTATGAGCACATCTACTCAGCCGGAAATCGCCAAGACCCCATGCAGGCCTACATTGCATTCAGAGGCAGAGAGCCAACGGTGGCACCGCTTTTGACCAAGCGTGGACTTAACTGATCTGTTCAAACAAAAAACCCCGCTGATGCGGGGTTTTTTGATTCAAGCAAGTGTGATTAACGAACCACAGCGATTTGCTCGCGCTTACCGCCTTTGTAAGTGAACAAAGTCAAAGCGCCATTTTTGATGTCGCCCTTTTCGTCAAACGCGATGTTGCCGGTCACACCTTTGTAGTTGATGGACTTCAAAGCAGGCAAGTACTTGGCTGGGTCTGAAGAACCCGCAGTGACCATGGCTTGAACCATGACTTTGACTGCGTCATAGACATAAGGTGCATAGACTTGAACTTCAGCGTTGTACTTGGCTTTAAAGTCAGTACGGAATTTTTCCATGCCTGCTTTTTGTTCACCTTCAACGCCACCCGCTTCAGCGCAGAAGACGTTTTCGTCTGCCATGCCTTCAGCTGCCAACTTGGCCAGCTCGGCCGTACAGATGCCATCACCGCCCATGAATTTGGCTGAAATACCCAGCTGCTTCATTTGCTTGAGCATAGGACCTGCTACAGCATCCATGCCACCAAAGAAAATGATGTCTGGCTTCTTGCCCTTGAGGGTGGTCAAAATAGCGTTGAAGTCAGAGGCTTTGTCTGTGGTGAACTCGTGGCCAACCAAATTGCCACCGGCTGCTTTAACAGCTTTTTCAAATTCTTCAGCCACACCTTGGCCATAAGCTGTACGGTCATCAATCACGGCAATGCTCTTGCCCTTGAGTGTTTCAACAGCGTATTTGCCCAATGTGCCGCCCAAGTGAACGTCATCAGCCACTACGCGGAAAGCACCGGCGTAACCTTGGCGTGTGTATTTAGGATTGGTGGCTGAAGGAGAAATTTGGGGAATGCCAGCAGCGTTGTAAAGCTGTGAAGCAGGAATGGTGGTACCTGAATTCAAGTGGCCGATCACGCCCTGAACTTTGGCATCGACCAATTTTTGGGCAGCGGCAGTGCCTTGTTTTGGATCGGCAGCATCGTCTTCAGCCAACAATTCGAACTTGACAACTTTGTCACCGATTTTGATGCCAGCGGCATTCAGTTCTTCAATGGCCATCTTGGCGCCATTCTCGTTGTCCTTACCCAAGTGGGCAATGGCACCGCTGGTAGGTCCAACGTGACCAATTTTGATGACTTGAGCGCCACCACCATCTTTTTTGCCACAGGCAACGAGTGTCAAAACAACTGCGGCCACTGCAACCGCTGTGAGAGGGGTCTTAAGAGAAGACAATTTCATGAATAGCTCCGGAATAATGAGGTTTTGCTTCAATCAAGCAAGCCGTAACCATAACGCAAATTTGAAACACATTAAAGGGGCTAAGTAGGAAACAGACCAAAAAAAAGGGCAAAAACCAAGACTAATTGGGCTTTGCCGAGGTCAAATCGTATCGATTGATCTGAAATCCGAGTTGCGAGTAATGTTTCCATCGCTGCCTAGCGCTTGTTTTGTCCCTTTCTTCAGGGCCAACCACTTCAATCAAACGCGCAATGCCATCCAACTTGGAGGGGGGCAAATCGTTTAAATTAAGGAAGACATCCAGTTGCCGCAGAGCGCTCAAATCTTCCCAATTGGAGGCGAAAATGACGCTTGAATGTTCAAGCAAACTTGGAGAATCGGAAATCAAACAATGCGTCACAAAGTCAGATGCATTTAAATTCCATAACAATTGATTCAACAAGTGCGTCGTTTCTTGATCTGCCAACACGCCCACCTTGCGGCCCTGACCACTTGCCTTGCGCAAAAAACGGCACACATAAGGCAGTTTGTCAGGGGCATTGAAGTGGAAATCAACTTGCGTCATGGAAATGCCCTCTGAATCGATCAAAGCTAAAACTACTTGCGCAAAGGCGTTGTCTTTTTGGAAGTAATGTTCGATTTAGGCGCTTGCTGAGAAAGCAAGTAATGCAGCAACAAGCCGACGGGTCTGCCTGTAGCGCCCTTTGACGCTCCACCTTTCCATGCCGTGCCAGCGACGTCCAAGTGCGCCCACGGATATTTTTTCGTAAAACGGTGCAAAAATTTGGCGGCAATGATGGCGCCACCATCACGCCCACCGACATTGGCCACATCTGCAAAATTGCTCTTCAGTGTGTCGGCATAGCTGTCATCTAGTGGCATTCTCCAGCATAGATCCATGGCGTCATCGCCCGCTTTGAGGAGTTCTTGAGCCAGCTTGTCTTCGGTGACAAACATGCCGCTTCTGATACCTCCCAATGCTACGACACATGCGCCTGTGAGCGTCGCAATGTCAATGACAGTTTGCGGTTTAAAACGCTCGGCATAGGTGAGTGCATCGCACAAAATCAAACGTCCCTCAGCATCGGTGTTCAAAATTTCAATGGTTTGACCACTCATGCTGGTGACGACATCACCTGGTTTGACTGCCTGGCCATCTGGCATGTTTTCACAGGCGGGTATGAGCCCCACGACATTGATTTTGGGTTTGATGGTGCTCAGGGATTTGAAAATACCTAAAACACTGGCCGCGCCACCCATGTCAAATTTCATCTCGTCCATTTCGCCGGGCGGCTTGAGTGAAATACCGCCGGTATCAAAGGTAATGCCTTTACCAACGAGCACCGTGGGCGCCTCAGATTTAGCGCCCCCTTGGTATTTCAGCACAATGAAACGAAGCGGCTCGGCTGACCCTTGCGCCACAGACATAAAAGAGCCCATGCCCAACTTGGCAACCTCCTTGGGGCCCAGCACTTCGCATGACATTGCGCCTGATTTGGCCAAGGTCATAGCAGCCTTTGCCAACAGGGTGGGCGTTGCATGATTGGCAGGTCGGTTGGCCCACTCTTTTGCAAACTCAATACCTTGGATCATGCCAACGGTGGTTTTCAAGGCGTTTTGCAGGTTTAGGTTAACGCTGGGCAAACCCAAGCTGACCTGAGTCAATGACCGAGTGGCAGGTTTGGATTTGGTGGTGCCATAAATGTAGGTCCCGTCGGCCAAAGCGACCAGCAGGGCTTGCATGGTGCTCGCACTTAGAAGCTCGGGCGACACAACAGTGAGTTTCTTGGTTTCAGCGGCTTTTAAACTGGCCGCAAGCCCCGTCATGGCAGACTTCATGTCAACTGGCTTGGCAGCACCGACCCCCAAAAACACCACTTTTGGCGCAGAAACACCGGTTGTCGCATAGGCGTGAAGCATTTTCCCGGTTTTGCTTGAAAAGTCTTTGGCCTTCAAAGCTTTTTCGATCAATAAGGAAAGTGGGTCTTTAGCGGCTTGAAAGTGATCAGAAATGAGGACAATTAAGACGTCTGCGGGGGATTTTGCGGCGGTGGCCAAAGAAAGTGTTTTTAATTCAAAGTTCATAATTGAGGTTTTCCAGTCCAACCATGTTATTCCATTCTTCCATTCAAAAAGATTTGGCCCGAAGTTTCGGTGCCACAGTTGTGGTTTTGGCCACGATTGTGATGACCATTATTTTGATCCGAACTTTAGGCCAAGCAACCAAGGGCTCTGTGAATCCCTCTGAAGTGATGCTGGTGATGGGACTGACGGTCATTGGTCACCTCACCACCATACTGACACTGAGTTTGTTCATTGCAGTGGTCTCCACCTTGTCGCGCATGTACGCAGACAGTGAAATGGTCATTTGGTTTTCAAGTGGCCGCGGCCTCACTTCTTTTGCACAGCCTTTGTTCAGCTTTGCGTGGCCCATCTTTTTGGTCATCGCCTTGCTGGCACTTTTTGTTTGGCCATGGAGCAACCAACAAATTCAAGACCTCAGAGACCGGTATGAGCAACGCAACGACATAGAACGCGTCGCGCCAGGCCAGTTTCAAGAATCAGCGGGCGGAAAAAGAGTTTTCTTCATTGACAAGGACAGCCCCAGCAATCAAACAGGTCGGCATGTGTTTGTCGCGAGCCTAGACGGCATGATTGAAACTGTCACGACGGCTCAAAAAGGACAAATTGAAATTCACCAAGGTGAGCGGTTTTTAAGCCTTCAACAAGGCCAGCAAATGCTTCGCAACCACCAAACGGGGGATGTGCGTGTGACGGCTTTCAACGACTATCAATTGCTGATCGATCCAAGTCTCAAAATTTCAGCGACAGACATGCAAAGTCGCATGGTCAGTACTTTGGGCTTGATCAAAGCGCCCACTCCGGTTCACCTTGGAGAGCTATCTTGGCGGCTGGGATTGCCATTGGCTGCCTTCAATTTAATGATCGTGGGGCTGGCAGTGGCCAGCGTCAATCCGCGCGTTGGCAAGAGCTACCATCTTGCAGTGGCTTTGTTTTGCTTTGTGGGTTACTACAACATGGTTAACGTGGGCCAAAATTGGATTGCATCTGAAAGAACCAGCCTACCCGAATTCATGTTGGGTCTTCATGGTGGCGCATTTTGCTTGGCTTTAGCCTGGCTGCTTTTTCGCCACTTCAATGCGTCCTTTAAGAACATGTTGGCCATGCCTAAGTTGCACAGAGCGGAAGGTGGCCCATGAAAACCATTCGCCGATTAATTCACGGAGAAATCATTCGCGCGGTTAGTTTTGTGGCCATTGGCTTTCTGGCTTTGTTTGTTTTTTTCGACCTGGTCGATCAACTGCAAACACTGAGTCGAAATAAATTTCAGGGCTATCAACTGCAGCACGCGTTGATGTATGTGGCCTTGCTCATGCCCAGCCATTTGTATGAGTTGCTGCCCATTTCTGTTTTGATTGGCGCTATTTTTGTCATGGCCCGTTTTGCGCAGAGCTCCGAATTCACCATCCTCAGAACAGGCGGCTTGGGACCTTGGCGCGCACTTCAAACGCTCTTTCAGTTGGGCCTTGTGTTTGTGACTGTCACCTTCTTGTTTGGTGACTACATCTCACCTTGGACAGACAAACAAGCACAGCTTTTGAAGGCCCATTACCAAGGGCAAATTACCGTTGGCCAAACTGGCGCGTGGCTGCGAGAAAAGCAGACGCAATCACAATTTGCCGTCAATGTGAGATCCCTGAGCAGCGAAGGCCAGCCCGAGAATATTCGCATTCATGAATTTGACAACGAAGGTCGACTCAAGTCGATGACCCTTGCGCCAAGTGCCCAGTTGATGGATGACGGATCTTGGCTTTTGAAACCTGTCGATCGGCGAATTTTTCACATCGCAAGCGGCGCAGATTCGCGTATCGAAATTTTGAACCTGCCCGAATGGTCATGGAAAACTGAAATCACCTCCGAGATGATTTCTGCTGCGCTCCTGAGTCCCGATCGAATGAAAACCATCGACTTGTTTCAATACATGCGACATTTGGCTGCGAATGGGCAAAATGCACAGCGCTATGAAATTGAGTTTTGGCGAAAGGTGTTTTACCCACTGAGTTGCTGGGTCATGCTGACACTTGCTCTGCCATTTGCTTATTTGCATTTCAGGTCAGGCAACATTGCAGGCTATGTATTTGGAGGGGTCATGGCTGGCATCAGTTTCTATTTGCTGAACAACGTTTTTGGCTTCATGGGCAATCTACAAAATTGGCAGCCATGGCTCACAGCCGCTGCACCCGCACTGATCTACAGCGTGATCTCACTGGCTACTTTTTGGTGGTTGGTTTTACGTCAATAAAGGTTTTGAATGCCAGCCCTTGCCCTCCAACACGCCATCATTTTGTTTGCTCACGGCTCAAGAGACACTTTGTGGCGACGCCCCATTGAAGCTGTTGCCAATGAGGTGAAACAACTCTCTCCTGACACACAAGTGGCATGCGCCTACCTTGAACTGACCGAACCCGACTTGCCCACCACTGTCGCTAGTTTGGTTCAAACGGGCGTCACCGCCATTCGGATTGTTCCCATGTTCTTGGGGGTGGGTAGGCATGCCCGAGAAGACCTGCCCTTGTTGCTGCAAGACCTCATGATCCAACATCCTGGTGTGAGGTTCGAATTGAGAAATGCCATTGGCGAAGAGCCTGAACTGACGCGGGCCATGGCTGAAATTGCTTTAAAGCCCAATCCTTAGATTCATAAGGCATAATAAACTCAATCTTACTGGGTTTATTGATATGAACTTGCATCAATTTCGATTTGTACAAGAAGCCGCCCGTCGCAATCTCAACCTGACTGAAGCAGCCAAAGCGCTGCACACCTCTCAACCTGGGGTCTCAAAAGCCATCATTGAGTTAGAGCTTGAGCTGGGTATCGACATCTTTGCTCGACACGGCAAAAGGCTGAAGCGGATCACAGAGCCAGGTCAGCATGTTCTCAAAAGCATCGAAGTCATCATGCGCGAAATTGGCAACTTGAAGCGCATTGGTGAACAATACAGTGCGCAAGACAACGGCACCCTGTCCATTGCAACCACCCACACCCAAGCGCGTTATGTGCTGCCTGTTCCTGTTGCCAAATTGCGCGAACTGTATCCGCACGTCAACATCAGTTTGCACCAAGGCTCGCCAGACCAAGTGGCCAAAATGCTGTTGGATGACACCGCTGAAATAGGCATGGCCACTGAATCATTGGCAGATTACGAAGAGCTTGTGACACTGCCTTGCTATGAATGGCAGCACATGTTGGTCGTTGCGCCTGACCATCCATTGGCCAAGAAAAAACACCTGCATTTGGAAGACATCGCCAAAGAACCCCTCATCACCTACCACCCCTCATTTACAGGTCGTACGCGCATTGATGCAGCATTTGCCAGCAAAAAACTACACCCTCGCATTGCACTCGAGGCCATTGACTCAGATGTGATCAAAACATACGTGCGTCTGGGTTTGGGCGTGGGCATTGTGGCTGAAATGGCCGTGAAAGATGAGCTTGCTGCTGATTTGGTCGCGCGGCCTTTGGGAGATCTCTTGGGCAGAAATGTATCGCGAGTCGCCTTTAAAAGAGGCGCCTACCTGCGCAACTTTGTTTATCAATTTGCAGAGTTATTGAGCGATCGCTTAACAACAGACTTGGTGACCAAAGCCATGACAGGTCATGTCAATGACTATGAACTTTAATCTTTTTTAAAAAAGCCATCATGACACCTCAGTTGATTTCAAAACAACCCCAGTTGGGCACCAACATTTTTACCGTCATGTCTGGACTGGCGGCTGAAGTGGGCGCGGTCAATTTAGGCCAAGGATTCCCTGACTTTGAATGCGATCCTAAACTGATCCAGGCAGTGACAAATTCCATGCAAGTCGGCCTCAATCAATACCCACCCATGCCTGGCGTCCTGCCCTTGCGTGAAGCTGTATCGCAAAAAATTGAAAAGCTCTATCACCATCGCTACGATGTACAAACCGAAATCACAATCACGGCAGGCGCAACGCAAGCTTTACTCACCATCATGCTGGCGGTGGTGCACCCAGGTGATGAAGTGATCGTTTTGGAGCCTTGCTACGACTGTTATGTGCCCAATGTCGAAATGGCAGGTGGCGTGGTTGTCAGGGTGCCATTAACGCCCGGTACCTTCAAACCCGATTTCGACAAAATTCAAGCTGCCATCACTTCCAAAACTCGCGCCATTTTGATCAATTCCCCGCACAACCCAAGTGGCATGGTGTGGCGGCACGAGGACATGCTCAAGCTGCAAGAAATTTTGGCGCCAACCCGAATTGTGCTGATCAGTGACGAGGTCTACGAACACATGGTTTATCAGCCGCTTCAACATCACAGTGCAAGTTCCTACAAAGGCTTGGCAGAGCGTGCCTTTGTGGTGTCGAGCTTTGGCAAAAGCTATCACGTGACGGGCTGGAAAGTGGGCACCGTTGTAGCGCCTGCTGCACTGACCGCTGAATTTCGCAAAGTCCACCAATTTGCTGTTTTTACCGTGAACACACCCATGCAATTTGGATTGGCCAGTTACATGTCAGACCCTCAAGCCTATTTGGAATTGCCTCAGTTTTACCAACGCAAGCGCGATCTCTTCCGAGAAGGCTTGTCAAAAACCAAATTCAAGCTTTTGCCCGGCGAAGGCACCTATTTTCAATGCGCTGACATTTCCAAGCTATCGGTACCAGAAAAAGATTTGGGTGAGGCTGAATTTTGCAAATGGTTGACACGAGAAATTGGCGTTGCAGCCATTCCGATGTCCGCCTTTTATGGCGACTCGTTTGATCAAAATGTCATTCGCTTTTGTTTTGCGAAAAAAGATGCCACCTTGAGTGCCGCCATTGAAAGGCTGGCAAGGCTTTAATCGTCAGTTTCTGGCGCCAAGTTTGGGAACAGCACTGAGTTAAAGCCAAACTTCGTGAAATCACGCACACGCTGGGGGTACAAAATACCCACCAAGTGATCACACTCATGCTGAACCACCTTGGCGTGAAAGCCATCAGCTGTTCGCTCAATGGCTTGGCCATGCTGATCGAAACCAGAATAACGAATGTGCTGCCACCTTGGCACAACGGCCCTCAAACCAGGCACCGAAAGACAGCCTTCCCAATCATGCTGAAGCTCATTGCCGATGGGCGTGATAACAGGATTGATCAAGACTGTGTAAGGAATAGGGGCTGCATCGGGGTAGCGTGAAATGATTTGCCCTGTTCCAAAAATAACCAGCTGAATATCCCAGCCAATTTGAGGCGCTGCCAGCCCTGCACCATTGGCAGCGATCATGGTCTCTTTCATGTCCACAATGCCTTCTAACAATTCTGGGGTGTTGAATTCGAGCACTGGCTTTGCGATTCGCAAAAGTCGCTCATCGCCCATCTTCAAAATTTCACGAACCGTCATGTGGATCTCCTTTTAACAATGACAAAAGGCCAGCTTCGTCTAAAACCGGAACACCCAGCGCAAGTGCCTTTTCAAGTTTGCTACCGGCCTCAGCACCTGCGACCACGTAACTCGTTTTTTGACTCACAGAGCCAGCCACTTTGGCACCCGCCTCTTCTAGCATGGCTTTGGCCTCATCGCGACTTAAGGTCGGCAATGTGCCCGTGAGAACAATGGTTTGACCACTTAGGGGTTTGGGCACGCGCTCTGCAGGAGCGCCTTCTTCCCACCGAACGCCACAAGCCCTGAGTTGCGCCACAATTTCTTGGTGGTGCGCTTGGGCAAAAAATGCAAGCACACTTTGCGCCACGACAGGCCCCACATCTGCCACCTCTAAGAGTTGATCTAAGGGCGCAGCCATGAAAGCATCCAAGGTCCCAAAGTGGCGGGCAAATTCCTTGGCTGTGGCTTCACCGACATGCCGTATGCCCAAACCATAAATGAATCTAGGCAAGGTGGTGGACTTCGACGCTTCAAGTGCTGCCAAAATATTCAACGCAGATTTTTCTGCCATTCGATCAAGTTGGACCAGCGCGTTTAAACCTAATTGATAAAGATCTGGCAAGGTACTGACCACGCCGGCATCTACCAGTTGGTCAATCAATTTTTCACCTAGACCATCAACCTCGACAGCCCTTCTTTGCGCAAAGTGCAGAAAAGCCTGCTTGCGTTGCGCGCCACAAAACAAGCCACCACTGCATCGGTAGTCGGCCTCATCCTCGTCACGCACAGCGGTAATGCCACACACCGGGCAGACATGCGGCATGGTAAAAATTTGCGCGCCTGGCAGGCGTTGCCCAAGGACGACGCTCACCACCTCCGGAATGACATCACCCGCGCGGCGAACAATGACCGTATCACCAACTCGAACATCTTTTCGCCTTGCCTCATCTTCGTTGTGCAGGGTTGCGTTGGTCACGGTCACACCACCCACAAAGACAGGTGCCAATTTGGCAACAGGTGTTAATTTGCCAGTTCGACCGACTTGAACGTCAATGGCCAGAACTGTCGTGAGCTCTTCCTGAGCAGGGTACTTGTGAGCGACGGCCCAACGGGGCTCGCGCGTGACAAAGCCAAGTTTTTCTTGAAGCCCAAGGTCATTGACCTTGTAAACGACACCATCAATGTCGTAAGGCAGCTTATCTCGCACTTGGGCAATTTGTGCGTGAAAATCAATCAGTCCGGCGCCACCTCTGACACACTGCGTTTGTGCAGCCACCGGAAAGCCCCAGTCCTTGAGTGTTTGCAGCAAATCATAGTGCGTCTGAAAAGGCGCAACACCCTGAGACCACCCCGACACCTCACCCAAGCCATAAGCGAAAAAACTCAATGGCCGCTGAGCGGCTATGTTTGAATCCAATTGACGCACAGCACCTGCAGCAGCGTTTCTAGGGTTCACAAATGTTTTCTCACCCTTGACGCCTTCAGAGATTTTAAGAAGTTGACGTTCATTGAGGGCATCAAAGTCGTCTCGCCGCATGTACACTTCGCCGCGAACCTCCAACACAGAAGGCACTTCCGAAAGTTGCAAGGGAATTTGTCCAATGGTTCGAATATTGTGAGTGACATCCTCACCAAATTCGCCATCGCCTCGAGTGGCGGCTTGAACCAAAATACCATTTTCATAACGCAAGCTCATGGCCAATCCATCAAACTTGAGTTCTGCAACGTATTCCACATCTGATGCACCTTCTGGCAAACCCAATTCTTTTCGAATTCGGGTATCAAAAGCTGCTGCGCCACTGGCCTCAGTGTCAGTTTCGGTTCGAATGCTCAACATGGGCACTTGATGACGGACGGTAGAGAACTCAGGCAATACGGCCCCGCCTACCCGCTGTGTAGGCGAATCTGCCGTTAGCAGAACAGGGTATTGAGTTTCGATGCTTTGAAGTTGTTTGAACAATCGATCGTATTCAACATCTGGAACTTCAGGTGCGTCCAAGGTGTAATAAGCATGCGCATAGCGATGCAGGCGCGTTCGGAGTTGTGCGGCTTGTTCACTTGCCAGATCGAATGCTGAAGGGCCGGGCCTTGTGCCTTCCTCCGATCCTGAAAACAAATCTAAGTTCACAATGAGATCGAGGGCACGATTACGAAAACAATCGACGCGCCTGAGCTGAGCCTGCAGACAACTCACGTGAATCTAGGGCATCGTAAAGGAGTTCTAGATCCACAGCAATGGCGTTTAAATCTGCCTCAGTGAGTGCATGCCCGGCACCATCGGTGATGACGCCGTCCATGTCTTTGCCAAGAATGCGGGCTGCTTCTCGCAACCTGGCAAACGCTTGTTCCTCTCTGGGAACCTGCGGCACATCTAGGCTCAAGGTAAATTCTTTGATAGCGGACAAGGCAGGATCATCGGCCATGGCAGCTTGCGTATCAAAGGACAAAGACAAGATGGGGGGCAGGCCTTGAACAGCTGCAGCCAAAACCATTCGGCCAGGAATGACGCCGGCCACAAAACCCCAACGCGCAGCGTGTTGGTGAATGTAGCCCGGACTCCATGCTGCTGATGTGGCGCATACTGTGAAGCTAAGCTGCGCATCGTGCTCACTGGCAAATTGATCAAGCTCACGGGCTCGTGCCACTTCTTCCAACATGTCTGGAAACTCGGGTGCACCCCCAATTGAATCGGCAAAGTTTTGGGCTTTGATCACGTACTCTGAAAATTCAATTTCATTCAAGGGCCCAACACGATTGGCCAATTGCACACCCGCCTGAAATGCGTGGTACCTGCGCCCAGCCACAGGCGTTTCCCATTCGCCCGAATTGTCATTCAATCCTTCAACCGCAAATGGTTTGGTGCCAACTCGGCGCGTGGTAGGCAAAGCCGCCAATGCAGCATCACCTGAAACCTGCACATCGACCTCAATTGCGGCAATGACGTCGATCAGTGCATCCAGCGGCGGCTTCTTTTCAGGCGTGGGCAGAATGCCAATTTCATCGTCCAAATAGGCCGATTCTTTCAAACCTGGGCGACCCAAATCTGAAGGGTCTAAGACAGGGTCAACGCTGGCAGTGGCCTCGGGTGCAGCTTGGCGTGGTGCGTTTTGCCGAGCCGTCCAGAGGTTGTACAAAACAACCCCCACCAAGGTCAAGACACCCACAATGGCCAAACTATTTTGCAAGGAGCTCATATCGGTGTGTGCAAAGTAAGGGGTCTATCAAAAGGATTTGATCACGCCGTTTCGGCGATCGAAACTGCAGCTTCCATGTCAACAGCCACAATGCGGGAGACACCCTGCTCTTGCATGGTCACACCAATCAATTGCTCGGCCATCTCCATCGCAATCTTGTTGTGACTGATGAACAAAAATTGGGTTTCTTTGCCCATGCTCTTGACCAATTTGGCGTAGCGTTCTGTGTTCGCGTCGTCCAAGGGGGCGTCCACCTCGTCCAGCAAACAAAAGGGTGCTGGGTTGAGTTGAAAGATGGCAAACACCAAGGCAATGGCCGTGAGGGCTTTTTGACCCCCAGACAGCAAGTGAATGGTCTGATTTTTTTGCCCCGGTGGCTGTGCCATCACTTGAACACCAGAGTCCAAAATTTCATCGCCTGTCATGACCAAGCGGGCACTGCCTCCGCCAAACAATTCAGGGAACATGCGGCCAAAATGTTCGTTCACAATTTTGAAAGTGCCAGCCAAGAGATCTCTGGTTTCGGCATCAATTTTCTTGATGGCATCTTCAAGCGTTGTCATGGCTTCGGTCAGGTCAGCAGTCTGGGCATCCAAGAACAACTTGCGCTCGCGAGAAGTCGTCAACTCTTCCAATGCCGCCAGATTCACAGCGCCTAAAGCCATAATTTCACGGTTCAGGCGATCGATTTCAGATTGCAAACCCGTTAGACGAACAGGGCCTTCTTCAATGGATTTGGCCAAGGCTTCAAGATCTGCTTCAGCATCAAGCAGCAATTGAGTGTATTGCTCAAGTCCTAAACGGGAAGCCTGCTCTTTGAGTTGCAGCTCGGTAATTCTTTGGCGCATAGGATCGAGTTCACGCTCAAAACTCATGCGCCGTTCATCGCTGGCACGCAAACGCGCTGTGAGGTCATCGTACTCACTGCGTTTGGCACCCAGAACCTGCTCCCGCTCCATTTTCATGGCCAATGCATTTTGCAAACCGGCCTGCGCAGCGGCGTCCGTGAGGCGTGACAATTCATCCTTGGCACGTTCTTGTTCATCTGCAATTGATTTAATTTGCTGAACCGCAGTTTCCAGTCCGCGCTGAAGTTCTGAGCGCCTGGCTTCAAGGCTGCGCTGCGCAAAAGTGGCTTCTTGCGCCAAACGTTCAAGCGTTCGTTGTTGCTCACGACACTCTGAGAGTTTGCGCTCAGCCTCTATCACGCGCTCATCCAGTTGCGCATGGCGCTCTTGGCTGTCAGCCAACTGCATATCCAGTTCTTCAAATCGGGCTTCCGCAGTGATTCGGCGCTCTTGAAGCGCTTCTAACTGGCTGTCAATTTCAGACATGTCAGCTGCAATTTGCTCGCTGCGAGCCTGCGTTTGCGCCGCCCATTGCGACAGGCGAAGTTTTTCAACCTGAAGTTCATGGGCTTTGGTTTGAGCCTCAGAGGCTTCTTGTCTGGCCGACACCAAGCGCTGCGCAGCATCAGAATAGGCAGCTTCAGAGCGAACGGAGGCTGACCTGGTTTCTTCAGCAATCAACGTTTGTGCACGCAATTGTTTTTCAAAGTTTTCAATGTCTTGGGCGCGTGCCAAGAGGCCAGCTTGTTCAGAATCGGGGGCATAAAAACTCACACTGTGTTTGCCAACGGCATGACCCGACTGAACCACAAAACACTCGGCGCCTTGGAGTTGATCACGCCAAGCCATGGCCTCTTCCAAAGAGGGCGCCGTGAAATAAGATTGGAGCCAATCTGTGAGCAATGCCTTGAGGCCCGCATCAGACAATCTGAGCAAATCGGAGAGGGGCCGACAAACTGCAGGCAACCCTTTTCGAGCTGACGCTTGGGTGGCGTTGGGCGGTGAATAAAACGACAGCTTGGCAGGCGGCACATCCGATGCAAAAGCCTTCACCATGTCTAGGCGCGATACCTCCAGTGATGAAAGCTTTTCACGAAGCGCAGATTCCATGGCGTTTTCCCAACCGGGCTCCATGTGAATCTTGCTCCACAAACCTTGCAACTGATCAAGGCCGTGCTTGTTCAACCAGGGTTTTAGTTTGCCATCGGTTTTGACTTTTTCTTGAAGGGACTTAAGCGCTTCAATCTTGGCCGTGAGATCGGCCAATTTGGCCGACTCATCGTTCACGGCTTGTTGCTGATTTCGGCGCTCTTGGTCCAATTGAGGCGTTTGTTCTTCTAAGTCTTGCAAGGTGTCGCTGGTCAGCTTGGCCAAGGAGTCTGCGTGGGTCAACTGCTCTTGCAGTTGAACAAGCCGGTGTTCATCTGGGGCATCGAGTGCATTTCGATCGGCTATCAAACGCTCTTGCCTGATTGAGAGTTGACGGGTTTGGTCTTCGATGTTGCGCTGATCGGCCGCCAACACCTGAATTTGCTGTTGAACCTGCACCACACTGCCTCTTTGCTCGTTGGCTTTGGCTTGCGCTTGTCGCATGCCTTCTTCCAAATCAGGCAAGGCTTGGGCTTGATCTTCGACTTGTGCAGCCAATGTGATGGTTTGATCTTCGGCTTGGAGGGCCTGTTCTGCCAAAACTTCCAGCTCTGTCAGGGCTTGTATTTGCTTTTCTGACCATTCTGTTGATTGAGCCTGCAATTGAAGCAAGCGCTGTTCAGCACGTTGGCGGCCTTCCACCACGAAGCGAATTTCAGCTTCTAATTTAGAAACTTCAGCACTGGCCTCATACAACATTCCTTGTGCCTGATTGACTTGATCGCCAGCGGCATAGTGCGCTTGGCGCACGGTTTCTAGGTCTGCCTCGACATGCCTCAAATCGGCGATGCGCGCCTCCAAATCAATGACGGCCTTGTCTACATCGACTTTGATTTTGACTTGATCGGTTTCTGCATCTGCGCGTTTGAAAAACCAAAGTTGCTGCTGCTTTAAAGCGCTGTCGGCTTTTAAATCATTGAACCGCTGAGCCACTTCGGCCTGCTTCTCCAATTTTTCCAAATTGGCGTTCAATTCACGCAGAATGTCATCAACCCGCGTTAGGTTCTCTCGGGTATCTGAAAGTCGGTTTTCAGTTTCGCGGCGCCGTTCTTTGTATTTAGAAACGCCTGCAGCTTCTTCCAAAAACAAACGCAATTCTTCTGGCCTAGACTCAATGATTCTGCTGATGGTGCCCTGACCAATGATGGCGTAAGCACGCGGACCTAAGCCCGTTCCCAGAAAAACATCTTGAACATCGCGTCGGCGCACGGGTTGGTTGTTGATGAAATAACTGCTGTTGCCGTCGCGTGTCAAAACGCGTTTGACCGCAATTTCTAAAAATTGCCCCCATTGCCCACCCGCACGGTGGTCTGCATTGTCAAAGACCAATTCAACGCTGGCCCGACTGGCCGGCTTGCGAGTGTTGGTGCCATTGAAGATAACGTCTTGCATGGATTCACCACGCAATTCGGAAGCTTTGGACTCACCCAAAACCCAGCGGCAGGCGTCCATGATGTTGGATTTTCCGCAACCATTGGGGCCGACAACACCGACCAGCTGTCCAGGCAGGACAAAATTGGTGGGTTCTGCAAAGGATTTGAATCCAGATAATTTGATGGAGTTGAGGCGCACAGGAGTCAGAAATTAGGTCAGAAGGCACAACGTGTGCCACAAGCCTCCATGTTAACCGACCCAAGGGCCCCATCAGGCTGGAAAACACCTGAAATTCAACTCAAAAACAGCCCCACAATTGCCGGATAATTGGGGCATGAATCCCCTCTTGGCTACCCTCCAACCCTACCCCTTCGAGCGACTTCGTCAATTGTTCGCAACGGTAACCCCACCCACAGACCGCGCGCACATAAGTTTGGGCATTGGCGAGCCCAAACACGCAACGCCCGAATTCATCAAAACCGCCCTCAAAGCGTCGCTTGATACAGCACTGTCTGGCTATCCAGCCACTGCCGGAGAATTACGCATTCGGAAGGCGTGTGCCCAATGGCTCCAGCGCAGATACCGCATTGAAATTCAAGCCAGCACCCAAATTTTGCCCGTCAATGGCTCCAGAGAGGCCTTGTTTTCGCTAGCTCAAGCGGTCATAGACCCCACAAAACCTGGAGCACGTGTGGTCAGCCCAAATCCCTTCTACCAAATTTACGAAGGTGCCACGCTTTTAGGGGGTGCAGAACCCTACTACGTGGCCAATGCGCCTGAAAATGACTTCTCAGCCGACTGGCATTCAGTTCCTGAGGCTGTTTGGCGCGCAACCCAACTCGTTTTTGTTTGCTCACCCGGAAACCCTACCGGAAAAATCACGCCCTTGGCTGAATGGCAAACTTTGTTCGAGCTCAGTGAACAATATGGCTTTGTCATTGCCTCCGACGAGTGCTACAGCGAAATTTATTTTCGCGACGAACCGCCCTTAGGCGGTTTAGAAGCCGCCTCTCTTTTGGGATACAAAGACTTCAAACGTTTGATCGCCTTCACCAGCTTGTCAAAACGCAGCAACGTGCCAGGCTTGCGCAGTGGCTTTGTGGCTGGCGACGCCGCCATCATCCAAAATTTTTTGCTGTATCGCACCTACCACGGCTGCGCCATGAGTGGCGTGGTTCAAGCCGCCAGCATTGCGGCTTGGAACGACGAAGCGCATGTGGTGGAAAACCGCAATTTGTACCGCACCAAATTTGCGCAAGTCACGCCTGTCTTGGCAGAGGTCATGGACGTGAAGCTGCCCGATGCCAGTTTCTACTTGTGGGCAGGTGTGCCAGCAGCTTGGCACAACAGCGATACCGATTTTGCACGCGATCTTTATGCTGCTGAAAATGTCACTGTGTTGCCTGGCAGCTACATTGGCCGAACCGTCGATGGACAAAACCCAGGCCAAGGTCGAGTTCGAATGGCCTTGGTGGCCGAAACGGCAGAGTGCTTGGAAGCGGCACACCGCATGGCAAGGTTCATCAAAGCAGGCAGACCTTCATGAGCGCCACACTTCGACTGGCTGAGCAACTGATCTCATTGCCTTCCGTCACCCCCGAAGATGGTGGCTGTACGGCCTTGATCCATTCGCACCTTGAACCTTTGGGCTTCCAATGCGAAGTGATTGATTTGGGGCCAGACAACTTTCGGGTTCGAAATCTTTGGGCCAAAAGAGCGGGCACCTCTGGCCAAACCTTGGCGTTTGCAGGTCACGTTGATGTCGTTCCCACAGGGCCTTTGACGAAATGGACCAGCGATCCCTTCACACCCACTCACCGTGACGGCAAACTGTTTGGGCGCGGCGCAAGCGACATGAAAACCTCACTGGCCGCCATGGTGGTGGCCACCCAAGAGTTTTACCAAGAATGTTCTCACCCAGAATTGGGCATTGCTTTTTTGCTCACCAGCGATGAGGAAGGCCCGGCACTGGATGGCACAGTTCGAATTTGCGAAATGCTGCAGGCGCGTCAAGAGACGCCAGACTATTGCATTGTGGGCGAGCCCACCTCTGTGAAACAAACAGGCGACATGATCAAAAACGGCAGGCGCGGTTCACTCAGTGGCAAATTAATCGTCAAAGGCATTCAAGGACACATTGCCTATCCGCAGTTGGCCGACAACCCTGTCCACCGAGCCGCACCGGCCTTGGCCGAATTGGCCAGCATGGTTTGGGATGAGGGCAATGAATTTTTCCCGCCGACCAGTTGGCAAATCAGCAATGTGCAAGCTGGCACTGGCGCCACCAATGTGATTCCAGGAGAAATGGTCATTGACTTCAACTTTCGTTTTTGCACTGAGTCGAATGAAAGCTCTTTAAAAAGAAGACTGACTGAAGTTTTGTTAAAGCATCACTTGAAGTTTGACATTGAATGGACCTTGGGCGGTCTGCCCTTTCTAACAACCCCAGGCACCTTGGTGAAAGCCGTCCAAGAAGCCATTCGTGAAATCACCGGACTTCAAACCGAATTGTCCACCACCGGTGGCACCAGCGATGGGCGCTTCATTGCACAAACATGCCCTCAAGTGATTGAATTGGGCCCACCCAACGCCACCATCCACAAAATTGACGAGCATGTGGCATTGGCTGACATTGAGCCCCTCAAGGACATCTACAAAAGGGTCTTGATCAATTTGAACGATGCCTGTGCGCTTGAGTTGGTGGGCCAAAAGCCTTAAGGCCTCAACGCGATGGATCTCAAACAACTGATACACACCAGCGCCAATCAACTTGATCAAGCCAAAGTCGCCTTTGGTCATGGCACCTTGAATGCACAAGATGAGGCCGCTTGGCTTGTTTTGTGGCAACTCAAACTGCCCTTGGATCTGGATTTAAACGAGGACATTCTCGGCTTGCAACAGCAGTTGACTTCGGGCAATGCCCAAATTGATTTGGGAAACATTTCGCCAATTCAAATCGAAGCTTGTCACGCCCTGATTGATCAACGGATTCAAACTCGCAAACCAGCGGCTTACCTCACGCAAGAAGCTTGGCTTCAAGGCATTCCCTTCTATGTGGATGAGCGAAGCATTGTGCCGCGCAGTTTCATTGCCGAGTTGATTGCTGAGGGTGCCTTTGACGCTTGGCTTTCAGAGACTTCACATGCGTTTTTAGACCTGTGCACTGGCAATGGCAGTTTGGCTGTTTTGTGTGCCATGGCCTACCCTGAAATTGAGGTGACAGCGGCTGATATCTCGAAGGATGCCTTGGCCGTGGCCAAAATCAATGTCGATCAACACCATCTGTCACATCGCATTCAACTTGTCGAAAGTGATGGCCTTCAAAATCTGACGCAGTCCTTTGATTGCATCGTCTGCAACCCGCCTTATGTGTGTGAAGCCAGCATGCAAGGACTGCCAGCCGAGTTCAAAGCAGAGCCGCTTTTGGCTTTGGCCGGCGGCACAGATGGCATGGATTTCATTCGTCAGTTGTTCATTGACTTGCCAGACCGCATGAACCACAAAGCCATTTTGATTTTAGAAATTGGCAATGAACGCGAGCACTTTGAAGCGGCTTTCCCCCGACTTGAAGCAGTCTGGTTAGAAACCAGTGCTGGCGAAGATCAAGTTTTATTGGTCACCAAAGAAGCACTTTTGAAAATTGACACACAGTCATGAAAAAAGCCCTCTTGGAAGGCTATGATCAAGCGAAATTTAGTACAACTGTCCCCCATCCCAAATTGATTTTCCTAGGTCGCCCTTTGAGTGCGGCCGATGTTCACCCCCATTCATGATCCAACTGAAAAATGTCACTCTGCGCCGCAGCGCCAAAGTGTTGCTAGATGCTGCTTCCGTCACCCTCAATCCTGGTGAAAAAGTAGGCTTGGTCGGTCGAAATGGCGCAGGCAAATCCACCCTGTTTGCGCTCTTCAATGGCAGTTTGCATGAGGACGGTGGCGACTTTTCTATTCCCAAGCAATGGCGATTGGCTCAGGTGGCCCAAGACATGCCAGAGACAGAAGAAAGTGCAACGGATTTTGTACTGGGCGGCGATACAAAATTGGCAGAACTGCGTGCTGTGTTGCATGCAGCGGAACTGTCAGAAGATGGCATGGCCATGGCACATGCTCACGTGGACTTGGCAGATGCTGGCGAACACGACGCCGTGCCAAGAGCTCAATCTTTGATTTTGGGTTTGGGATTCCGAACCGCCGAATTGGATCAACCCGTTAACAGCTTCTCAGGCGGCTGGCGAATGCGACTGCAATTGGCGCGCGCTTTAATGTGCCCCTCTGACTTGCTCATTTTGGACGAGCCCACCAACCACTTGGATTTGGATGCCTTGGTTTGGCTAGAGGCATGGCTTAAACGTTATATGGGCACCATGGTTGTGATCAGCCACGACCGAGAATTTCTAGATGCCGTCACGGACGTCACGCTGCACATTGAACACGCCAAGCTCAACCGGTACGGCGGCAATTACAGCGCATTTGAAACCCTGAGAGCACAGCAACTTGAATTGCAACAAGCGTCCTTTTCAAAGCAGCAAGACAAGATTGCTCATTTGCAAAAGTTCATTGACCGATTCAAGGCCAAAGCCAGCAAGGCCAAACAGGCTCAAAGTCGCGTCAAGGCGCTGGAACGCATGGAAAAAATTGCACCTGTTTTGGCCGATGCCGATTTCACCTTTGAGTTCAAAGAGCCCCAAAACTTACCCAACCCCATGCTGGCCATCACCAATGCCAATCTGGGCTATTCAGTCGATGGCATCGACAAAGTCATTGTGAAGCAAGTGAACAAATCTGTTTTGGCGGGCGAGCGCATCGGCATCTTGGGTGCCAACGGGCAAGGCAAATCTACTTTGGTCAAAACCATTGCCCGCAGCATCAAGGCTTTGTCTGGCGAACTGACTGAAGGCAAGGGTCTGAACATTGGCTATTTTGCTCAGCAGGAATTGGATGTATTGCACCCTGCCGACAATCCGCTAGAACACATGATTCGCTTGGTCAAAGAACTGGGCGCTACACCGGGTCAGTCTTCTCGCGAACAAGATTTGCGAAATTTTTTAGGCACTTTCAATTTTACCGGTGACATGGTCAAACAAAACGTGGGCTCCATGAGTGGCGGTGAAAAAGCCAGGCTGGTGTTGGCCATGATTGTGTGGCAGCGCCCTAACCTTCTGTTGCTGGATGAGCCCACCAACCACTTGGACTTGGCCACACGCGAGGCCTTGTCCATGGCCTTGAACGAATTTGAAGGCACCGTGATGTTGGTCAGCCACGATCGAGCCTTGTTGCGTGCAGTTTGCGATGAGTTTTGGTTGGTAGGACGCGGAGAAATCAAACCGTTCGACGGCGACCTCGACGATTACCAACGCTATTTGCTAGAAGAGTCCAAACGCTTGCGCGAGGAAGCCAAAAACAATGTGGCAGATACGCCAGTTGTGGCCCCAGCTGTTGTGGTGGCTGAGGCTCTAAAGCCGATCACCAAGATTGCCAACCGAACGCCAGATCAAAAAAAGGAAGACGCTCTTCAACGTCAACAGAAGTCAGCCCTTCTCAAACCTTTGAAAAAATCGATCGAGCAGGCAGATCAAAAAATAGCGAAGTTAGAAGCCGAAAAATTAGGCTTGGAAAGCAAACTTGCGACGCCGCTGTCTCCAGCAGAAATTGCGGAAGCAGGCAAACTTCTTAAAACGGTTAACACGAACCTTGAAGCCTTGGAAGTGCAGTGGCTGGCGTGGTCTGAGGAACTGGAAAGGCTTCATCAGGAAGCCTAAGACAGTGTTAAGACCACAGGCAAGAAAAAACCCCACAGAGCAAGCTTTGTGGGGTTTTTAAGAGAGGTTTGAGTATTTGGTGGGTCGGGCGAGATTCGAACTCGCGACCAACGGATTAAAAGTCCGCTGCTCTACCGACTGAGCTACCGACCCATCTACTCAAGCCTTAAATTATAGCTTCATATTTTGGGGTTTGCCAAGCCTGCCGCAAGATAATTTACGACCAATGAGGCAGCCACCAAGCCAAAACTTGCAGTCACGGTAACAGCCGATCCATAGCCATGGCAGTTAAGTGTGCCGTCGCCTTCAATGAGGCAAGATGCATCGGGCGGCGCAACGTTTTCTCGACTGAATACGCAAAGTAAACCTATTTTTTTGCCCTCTTTGGGAGCACCCTTTTCTTTTCTAAGTCGATAGCGCAATTGGGACAATAAGGGGTCGTGGGTCACCTGCGACAGATCGGCTTGCTCAACACGATGGGCTTCTTTCTTACCCCCAGCTGCGCCCAGCGTGACCATGAAAACTTTTTGACGAATGGCCCAATCGGCCATGGCCACTTTGGCCTTGACTTGATCACAAGCATCAACCACTGCCGTTAAGGGCACCAGACTGGACGAAGATGATTGGATGCTGTCAACAAGCTCCAACCAGTTTTCTGGCGAAACAAAGTCATCGACAACATGGACAAGGCATTCTGAATTGATCTGGGCAATTCTTTCTTTCATGGCCACTACTTTGGCTTGTCCCAGTGTGCTTTCTAAAGCATGGATTTGGCGATTGATATTGGATTCGGCAATGTGGTCCATGTCGACCAAAGTCATCTCGCCAACGCCACTTCTGGCCAATGCTTCAGCAATCCAGGAACCCACCCCACCAATGCCCACGATCAACACGTGTGAACGTGCAATCTGTTCTGCGCCGGTTAAGCCATAAAGTCTGGCCATGCCACCAAACCTTCGACTGGAAATGTTGGTTTGCGTCACAACGTGATTTTTAAAAATGCCAACCCTGAATCAAGCTTGGCGCAAATCGTATTGCAAGGCTGCATAGGCACCTGCAACGATGGCCAGGCTAGCAATCAAGCTGTTTAAGCTGAGCGTTGAGAGGCCGCTTAGGCCCTGCCCTATGGAGCACCCCATGGCAAGCACGGCACCTAGTCCCATGAAACTGGCACCCACAAGATGACGGCGCATGTCGGCTGCGTTGGTAAAGCCTTCAAGCTTCAGGGTCCCTTGAAACCAAGCACTGATGAACGAGCCAGCACAAACACCCAGCACGCTGACCAAACCCATGGTCAAGCGCTTGGTGCCGTCGCTGAAGTACATCAAAGCGTCCAAGGCCAAGGCCACTGGGCCCGTGAAACTGAGGGCTTCCATTTTGCGACTCGAAGTTGCCAGGAAAAATTCCTCCAGTGTTTCGGGGTGTTCCAAGCCGTGCCCTAAATCGCCAGAAATCCACCAGACCCCACAAATCACGAGGCCCACCAAAATGCCCGACAGCACATTGTGAAGCGTTAAGAAATTTTGATCTTTCAAAATCCATACAAGCAAAAGCGCAGAAAACAAACAAGCAGCGCCCAAAATACCAACAGGCAGAGAAACATTGAAAAAATGGCTCAGCCACTCACCCGCAAACAAACCCTGGGGCATTTCAATTTTGATGGCATCGATGTATTGCACACGTCCGACGGCCAAGACACCCTTCATGGCAGAAAGTGCAACGACACCCATGACCAATAACACCCACAGCGCTTTCAAGTTACCAGCACCCAAACGAACCAGCGTTTTTGAGCCACAACCAGAAGCCCACACCATGCCCCAGCCGAACAACAAGCCACCCAGCAAGGACGAAAGCCACAACAAGTCCTTGGTGGCATAGATCGATTGAAGGGGGTTAATCAGGCCCGCATAAGCCATGCAGCCAAAGCCAAAAATGGCAACAGCCAAGGCAAGGGCCCACTGACGCAAGCGGTCAAAATTCTCCATGATGACCGCATCGCTGATTGCGCCCATGGTGCAAAAATGAGAACGGTGAAAAAGAGCACCCAAGAACAAAGAGACTACAGCCGTAGAACTCAATACCAACCACTGCAAGTGGGCAAGTTGAGATTCAGTCATGCCGAATTATTTCAAGCGACTGAGTCGATCTTTGGCCGTTTGTGCTGCATCGCTGTTGGGATGCAATTTGATCAAGTCTTCCATGGCTTTTCTGGCGGCCTTCAAGTCCTTGAGCTCGATCAAACAATTCGAAATGGCCAGCATGGCGTCTGGGGCACGCGTGTGGAGTGGCGCAATGTTTAAGAGCTTTCGAAAATTGAGCATCGACTCTTTGTAATCTTTGGTGGCGTACTGGGCATTGCCTAACCAAAACAGAGCAGAAGATGCATAACCGCTGCTGGGGTGACTGAGCAAAAAGCCAAGCAAGCTACTTTGCGCTGCCGCAAAATCGCCAGTGCGAAAGACCGCAAGCGCGTTGTCAAACTGCTTTTTCTCTGCAGGGTCAGCTTGAAACTCTAGGCCATCTAAGACAATTTTGACAGGTTCAAACCTGTTTAACCTTGAGTCGACACTTTGCAGAATGTCTTTTTGTTTCAGCTGAATGTCAGTCAGCTCGCGCAACAAATTTTCGATGGTGCCGCGAAGCCTTGATTGTTCAGATTTCAAACCTTCAATTTGGTTTTGCAACTCGAGCAAACCGCCCCTTAAGTTGGCATTTTCAGCCGCTTGAGACTTCACAATTTCATCTGATTGAGACTTTAAAATTTGTTGTGTGGTCTCAAGTCGCTGGCGCAAATCCAAGATGGCACGCCGGGCTTCGTCGTCTCCAAACAAGGCTGCATTGGCAAGCAGACTGTAGCTAGACAAGCAGCATGCCAAGCCTAATTGAAGGAAGAATAAAGAAGCCCGATTTCGCATAAAACAGATTCAATCAGTATTTGATTTCAACACGGCGGTTTTTGGCATAGGCTGCTTCATCGGCGCCCGATGCAGCAGGCTTTTCTTTGCCAAAACTAACTGCTTCAAGTTGCGCATCGCTCACACCCAACAAGGTCAGTGCACGGCGAACCGTTTCAGCACGTTTTTGACCCAGCGCCAAGTTGTATTCACGACCACCCCGATCGTCGGTGTGTCCCTCAAGCTGCACTTTGAATTGCTTGTTAGATTGGAGATGCGCTGCATTGCGCTCCAAAACAGCACGCGCTTCTGGTTTTAATGCAAAACTGTCGTAGTCGAAATACACCACATTCACGCCAGCAGGCGCCACACCTTGTGCACCCGCTTTGCCACCCACAACTGCAGCGACGCTGCTTTGTGCTGCATCGGTTGCGGCGGGGGCCGCAGCAGAAGCGTTTTTGTCTTCAACAGGCACCTCGCTTAATTTGACGCCAGATGAGCAGGCAGCCAAAGCTGCTGTCAGTGCCAAAATCCAAAGACTACGTTTGATCATGAAAAACTCCAACTTTAAAAATTATCGGTAAGGACCCCAGGCGGGTTCACGAATATCACCACTTTGTCCTGACAGTCTGGCTTTGATCTTGCCGTCTAAGGTGGTCGTCATGAGCGCCTCGCGTCCTTGAAGCACCGTGGCATACACAATCAATTTGCTGTTGGGTGCAAAGCTAGGGCGCTCATCGGCTGAGGTTTCAGTGATGGCACTTGTCTGGCCGGTGCTCAAGTTCAGCACCTGAACTTTGAACTGCCCCCCAACACGTGAGATGTAAGTTAGCCACCGCCCATCTGGGCTAAGTGCGGGTGAGATATTGTAACTTCCGCTGAAAGTGACTCTTTCAACGCCAGAGCCTGTATCGTTCATTTTGTAGATTTGAGGACTGCCCCCCCGATCAGATACAAAGTAAATCTTCGAGCCATCTTGCGAAAAGCTAGGCTCGGTATCGATGCCTGCGTTTTGGGTTAAGCGCTTGGCTTCACCAGAAGCAACATCAATTTGGTACAACTGTGAGCCACCATCACGACTTAAAGTGGCCAACAACGAACGCCCATCAGGCGACCACGCGGGCGCGCTGTTAGAGCCTTTGAAATTGGCCATGATTTTGCGTTTGCCTGTGGCCAACTCATGCACATAAATCACTGGCTTGCGAGACTCAAATGACACATAGGCCAACTGATTGCCCCTGGGCGACCAAGATGGCGAAATGATGGGCTCTGCACTGGTCAGAGCCGACTGAGCGTTCTCGCCATCAGAGTCAGCAATCCAAAGACTGTATTTGCCAGTGGTTTTGGTGATGTAGGCAATGCGTGTCGCAAAGACGCCCTTCTCACCCGTTAGTTTTTCATAGACCCAGTCAGCAAGCCGGTGTGCCGATAAACGCAAGTCTGCTGCGGCGACAGTTTCGCGGTAGTCACCTCGCTCTTGGCCCGAAACCACATCCCACAACTTGGCTCGGACTTCATAGCGACCATCGGCTAAGCGCGTAGAGCTGCCAGCCACAAGGGCATCGGCACTTTTCTGACGCAACATGGCATGGTCAGGTCGCGACAACTCGTCCATGCTTAAACCCAAATTGGGAACGGCCCTGAATTGACCACTTCTTTCCAAATCGGCCAACAAGATGGCCGAAGTCTTCTGAGGCGCAGTTTCTTCGCCCTTGAAACTGGCAATGGCAATAGGAACTTGCGTCAGTCCAACACCAGAGACGTCAACTTTGAATTGGGCCCATGCGGAACTTGAGGCTAGTACAAAGCTCAGCAGCAAGGCACTGAAATGCGCCTTGAAAGGAGAAAAATAGGTCAACAAGGAGGTCTTTTTCATAGGATTGGCAAGTCAAAACACCTGTAATTTAGCATTGTGACACGCGTTAAAATCAATTCAATGACACAAAACGCCCATGACAGCATTCAGCAGGACTTAAGTTACCTGAGCAGGATGCGCCGTCTTTGGCCTTATTTTGGCAAACAGCACGGCGCTTGGGCGCTTGCTATCTTGGCCACACTGGTTGCTGCAGCCACCGAGCCCCTCATTCCAGCCCTCTTCAAACCTTTGCTAGACGAAGGATTTACCGAAAACAGCCTGCCCCTTTGGATGGTGCCCACTGCCGTCATCGGTATTTTTTTCGTCAGGGGCCTTGCGTTTTTTGTGTCTCAGTATGCGCTTGCGCGCATTGCCAATGACGGGATGCAAGCCTTGCGCGAGGCTTTGTTTCGCAGATTGATGCAGGCTGACATGTCAATTTTCAGCAAACAATCGGCCAGTGCTTTGTCCAACACCTTGGTATATGAAGTCCAAACAGGCGCGACGCAGCTTATTTCAGCCCTGTTGGGCCTTTCAAGAGATGGCTTCACGTTGCTGGCCTTGATTGGCTACTTGATGTTTTTGAACTGGAAACTGACCATGTTGGTCTTCATCGTGGTACCTGGTTCAGCCTGGATCATGAAGAAGCTCTCCAAGCGCCTCTACGGCCTCACCCGTGACAGCCAATCTGCCACAGACAATTTAGCTTATGTGGTGGAAGAAAATGTTTTGGCCCACCGCATGGTTCGACTTCACGGTGCCCAAGAAAGCCAACTCAATCGTTTTCAAGCATTGAGCCAACGCCTCAGAAGCTTGGCCTTGAAATCGACCATTGCATCGGCCGCCATGTCGCCCCTTACACAGCTGATGGCCGCTGTGGCATTGTCTACCGTGTTGGTGGTTGCCTTGATTCAAAGTCGAACTGGCTTGCAAGGCGCCACAGTCGGCGGATTTGTAGCTTTCATCACGGCCATGCTGATGCTTGTCTCTCCTATCAAGCGGCTTGCCGATATCGCAACCCCCGTCACCCGAGGCTTGGCTGCATTAGAGCGAGGTCTGCGGCTGTTGGAGGAAGTTCAAGTCGAAGTGGATGGCCACGCTACCCGTCAAAAAGTTGAACGTCAGAATACCGCGTGGCACTCAAACCAAGGGCCCTGCATTGAATTTCAAAACGTCCATGTTCAATATGCTGCCGATACTTCGCCTGCCTTGAACAATTTAAGCCTAAGCATTCAAGCTGGTGAAACAGTGGCATTTGTGGGCACCAGTGGCTCTGGCAAAACCACCCTGGTCAACTTACTGCCGCGGTTCGTACAACCCAGCTCGGGCGAAGTTATTTTGCAGGGCACTGACATTCAAGACTGGCCACTCCAACAACTGCGTCAGCAATTTGCCATGGTGAGCCAAGATGTCGTCATGCTCAATGACACCGTTGCTGCCAACATTGCGTTGGGACAAATCCTTGATCGCGCCAAAATACAAGCATGTTTGGCAGCGGCCAACCTGGACGAGCATGTGGGCAAGCTGCCCCAAGGGATGGACACCGTGCTGGGACACAACGCCACCGAACTTTCTGGGGGTCAGCGACAACGCTTGGCCATTGCCCGCGCACTTTATAAAAATGCACCTATCCTTATTTTGGATGAAGCCACATCCGCCCTGGACAATGAATCAGAACGTTGGGTGCAAGAGGCATTGCACAATCTGATGAAGGGGCGCACCACCTTGATCATTGCGCACCGACTCTCCACCATCGAGCATGCCGACAGAGTGATCGTCATGTCCAACGGCGACATTGTGGAGCAAGGCCGGCACGAAGAGCTTCTGAAGCTTGGCGGGGTTTACGCAAGGCTGCATCACAAAAGCGATGCGGCTTGAATCAAAGCAGCACAATGTCGTATTGCTCTTGGCCCATGGCGGTTTCGCTCTGGAGCGAAATGGGCTTGTCAATAAAGTCAGACAGCGCAGCCAAATGCTGGCTTTCTTCATCCAGCAACAGTTCAATGACAGCAGGCGCCGCCACCACTCGAAACTCTTTCGGATTGAACTGTCGAGCCTCTCGCAATATTTCACGCAAAATATCGTAAACCACCGTTCGGTTGGTTTTGACACTGCCTTTGCCGTCGCAACTTGGACACGGCTCACACAGCATGTGCGACAAAGATTCGCGTGTTCGCTTGCGTGTCATTTCCAACAAACCCAGCTGCGAAAATCCACCCGCCATTGTTTTGACACGATCGCGGCTCAATTGTTTTTTAAACTCATCCAGCACAGCGGTTTGATGTTCCTCGCGCGACATGTCAATGAAGTCAACAATGATGATGCCGCCCAAATTGCGCAAGCGAAGTTGACGGGCAATGGCATGCGCTGCTTCTAGATTTGTTTTGAAAATGGTGTCGTCAAAATTGCGTGCGCCTACATAGCCACCTGTATTCACATCCACGGTGGTCAGGGCTTCTGTTTGGTCAATGATGAGATAACCACCCGACTTGAGTTCAACCCGGCGTCCTAAAGCTTTGGCCACTTCCTCGTCGATTGAATACAAATCAAAAATAGGGCGTTCACCTTTGTAAAGTTGAAGCCGGGCTGCAGAAGCCGGCATGAACTCTTTGGCAAACGCAGACAAGTGTTCAAATTGTTCTTTGGAGTCAAGGCGAATGGTTTGCGTGCCTTCGCCTACCAGATCTCGCAAAACTCTTTGCAAAAGAGTCAGGTCTTGGTGCAGCAATGACTGCACCGGAAGCTTGATGGAGGCGTCTTTGATACGTGCCCAAGTTTTGCGAAGGTAAGCAATGTCCTCACCTAACTCTGCATCGCTGCTATCTTCTGCATTGGTCCGCAAAATGAACCCACCGCCCTGTGCACCGACCAAATTCTGCAAACGCGCTCTTAACGCGTCACGCTGATCGGATGGAATTTTTTGAGACACACCAATGTGGTCGTCTTGTGGCAGAAAAACCAAATGCCTGCCTGCAATGCTAATTTGGGTTGAAAGCCTAGCGCCCTTGGTACCGATAGGATCCTTGACAACTTGCACCATCAAGGCTTGGCCTTCAAAAACTTGCTTCTCAATCGGAACCAAGGTCTGACTGCTGCGAGCGACTTGGGGGGGCTCACCCTCAGGTTGCCGCTGCCAAACATCTGCCACATGCAAAAAAGCTGCCCGCTCAAGGCCGATGTCAATGAAGGCCGACTGCATGCCCGGCAACACGCGGGCCACTTTGCCAAGGTAGATGTTACTGACCAAGCCACGCTCTAAAGAACGCTCCACATGCAATTCTTGAACAGCACCCTGCTCTACCACTGCAACGCGGGTTTCTTGGGGAGACCAGTTGATCAAAATATCTTGCTGCATAGGTCTTATTCTAAAGATTCAGGGATGGGCCAGGACAAAAGCTCAGCCAGGCGGCAAACCACCCAGAAAGCTTCGTCCGAATTGATTAAAAGGGGCGTTGCCAACAGGCCGTGCCAGCACTTTGCGAGTGCATCGGTTTCTGCAATGCCAAGCTGAAATTGCTGGGTACTGACAGTGTCCATCAACATGTTAGCCATGTCCTCGCACAGCTCATACCGTTGGGTTAATTCATGGCGCGGCAAGCTGGGCTTGTACTGTCCTTGCTTGACGTACAACATCATGAAGGACTCAGGCACGGAGCTTTGATTTTCTTCGTACATGTTAGGCAAGCGCCTCAGATAAATGCAGCGACATCACATGAAATCAACCATCACTTGACCAAAACCAGAGCAACTCACTTGAGAGGCCCCCTCCATGAGCTTTGCAAAGTCGTGTGTGACACGTTTGCTTTGGATGGCATCTTCTATAGCGCGAATGATGATGTCAGCAGCTTCGGACCAACCCATGTAACGAAGCATCATTTCTGCTGACAAAATTTCAGAGCCAGGATTGACGTAGTCTTTGCCGGCAAACTTGGCCATGGCATCGCCAGTGGCCTCAAAGCATGCAACGCTGTCAGACATGTTGGCACCTGGCGCAATACCCATTCCCCCGACTTGCGCTGAGACTGCGTCAGAGATGTAGTCGCCATTCAAATTCAAAGTTGCAACGACTGAAAACTCCTGAGGGCGCATGAGAATTTGCTGAAGAAAAGCATCCATGGCAATGTCTTTGACCGTGATGTTTTTTCCTGTCTTAGGATTTTGAATGAGGCACCAAGGCCCATCGTCTATGAGTTTGGCAGCGAACTCTGACTGAGCCAACTGGTAAGCCCAATCTCGGAAAGCGCCTTCCGTGTACTTCATGATGCTGCCCTTGTGCACAATGGTCACACTGGGCTTATCGTGGTCAATGGCGTATTGAATGGCCTTTCGCATCAGACGTTGTGTGCCTTCTTTAGAAACAGGTTTGATGCCAATGCCAGAGGTCTCTGGAAAACGGATACTTTTAGCCCCCAACTCATTGGTTAAAAAAGCAATGAGCTTTTGGGCCGACTCACTGTGTGCAGCATATTCAATGCCAGCATAAATATCCTCGGAGTTTTCTCTAAACAGTGCAATATTTGTTTTCTCTGGCTCGCGAACAGGAGACGGTACGCCTTGAAAGTACCTCAAAGGCCGCAAGCTGACATAAAGGTCCAATTCTTGACGAATGGCGACGTTGAGTGAACGAATGTCGCCGCCAGGTGGCGCACTCAAAGGGCCCTTGATTGAAACCACATAATCTTTTAAAGCAGTCAGGGTTTCTGCAGGCAAATAAATATCATGGCCATACAGCTTGGTGGCTTTCTGGCCTGCAAACACTTCCATCCAATGAATGCTGCGCTGACCTTGGTAGGCTTTTTGAACGGCTTCATTCACCACTCGAATCATGACCGGCGTGATGTCGATGCCGGTACCGTCCCCTTCGATGAATGGAATGATTGGATTCAAAGGCACATTCAAAGTTTGATCCGCATTGACCGTGATTTTTCCGCCTTGTGATGGAACTTGAATGTGTTGGTACATGAAGAGTCTCTCCGTTAAATCATTCTAGGACAAAATCAGTCACAATCATGACTAACTGAATTCCACCACGCCCCCCATGAATCAAAACTTCCGAATTCATTTTGGCTCTCGCAACAAGGCTTGGCAACACATTGCCGCGTGCCTTTTAGCCAGTTTTTTGACCCTCTGTGCAAGCGCTCAAGGTATACCGCAAACCCAGCTTCCCAGAGCCACTTTGAATGCTGGCATGCATTTGATTCAAGTGCAATTGGCACAAGACTTTGAACAGCGGCAAATAGGTCTCATGTGGCGCAAAGAAATGCCGCAAAACGAAGGCATGTTGTTTGTTTTTGACCAACCCGCCGTTCAATGTTTTTGGATGCGCAATACGCTATTGCCACTGACGGCCGCGTTTGTATCAGATGATGGCAGCATCGTTAATTTGGCAGACATGAAGCCCATGAACGATGACTCACATTGCTCTAAAAAACCAGTTCGATTTGTGCTGGAAATGAACCAAGGATGGTTTGCTAAACGAAATATTCAAGCTGGCTTTAAATTGACTGGGCCTTTGTTCGCCAAATAAAACGCCAAGCCAACACACTCTGAGTGTTCAAACGCCCCAAACCACATCGGCAGATTGGCTCAGACACTGCTTCAGCATTTTCAGCATCGGAAGACTGCGCTGACGCAAGCTAATTTGCTTTGGATCTTGCAGGCCCTCAACTTCTTCTTGTGCCACAGCCGACTCAAGCGACGCAATGGCTGCAGACAGTTGGTCTGCCAAAAAAATACCTTTGACTTGATCTTCTCTGCCCATGATTTTGAGCAGTCGCTTGGCGTCGGGCTCTAGCATGATGAGATCGCCAGTCACTTTGGATTTGAATTTGAAGAGCATGTTTTGTCCAGATTGGTGCCATCAACGAACACAGTAATAGCTGAACTCTTGTCCAGGAAACTCGGCAGCCGACCTCACGGGTGAAGGATTGCGCAGATCGGGTGCCATGACCTTGTTGTTGGCCATGGCCCACAATTTTCCACGGGCACAGCTTACGCCGCCACTCCAATCGCCCACGTTGGACAAATAGTCGTATTCATCTTCTGTGGGCAATCTTGCATTGACGGCCTTGCAGGCCATTTCGGCAGATCTGGGGGACGGTGCACGCCCTACCCCAGAGCCCGGCGAGCCCACCAACTCCAACTGCTGGTTGCCAATTTTAATTTTGGAGGGAAATTGTGTTCTTTGAAAAGTTTCAAAAATTTGGACGCCAATGCTTTGCATGACTTGCTCAGGAAAACCTTGCGCTTGGAAATGGTAGGTGTGGCCACAAGATAAATCGACATGCACCGTGACCAGCAAATCACCTTTGCAACTTGGCGCATAGGAATAGGTTCCATATGCAACGCCCGTCAATCCGCGTATGAGAAGCGGGTCCCATTCCGCCGAAGGCTGCGAAGAGCGTTTTAGGCGCATCAATTCATTCAAAGGGCTGGCATTGAAAAAAGCAAAATGACGGCTTTGGGGATTGCGATCTTGGTACACCTTGTCTAGAGACGCTTTGAGCGTTCCAGACAACATCACGTCCATGCCAGGACTGCTACCCGCAATGGTTCTTTGCTGATTGAGTTGGTCGTTCATGGTGTTGAGCAAGGCCACCAAGTTGCGCGAGTCAGCGCCCTCCCTCAAGAGCCCTCTGACAGTTCGCGTGAACTCAGCCATTTGTTCACTCTTGGTGCGGCCATAGGCATCGTGGTACTGACACAAGTCCTTACCCCGTACAAAAGGAATTTGAGGCCAAATGTTGGCAACTGTGTGCTCTTCAGCATGGTTTGAAGGCTTGCCTTTGGCCACATCGCCTTTGGTCTGAGCATTCAAAGCGCCGGCCAGCAATATAAGCACTGCAACCCATAAGGTCCTGATACGCAACATGTCGCTCTCAATCTAAGACAATCGATCTCATATTCAAAAACACATCGTACACCCCACGAACCTCAATCGTCTTGTGAAACGCAAAATGCTTGATTTGAATCAAGTCGCCAAATGAAAGCTGTCGGGGCTGGCTGCTTGCCAATATTTGGCAAACAAGCCTTCTAATTCTTGAGGCTCAAGCAAGGCTCCACCCTTCACACTCAAAATCAGGTCAGATAAGTTTTGAACCTCGTGCTCGCTCACGCGGCGCATGATGTGATTCAGTCGCAGATCAGAGGGCGCCGACAGCCCTGTGGCTTGCAGCATTTCCTGAACAGACTCCAACGTTTGGCGGTGAAAATTTTTCACGCGATCAGCTTTGCTGGGAACGACCAAGGCAATCTGGCGTTTCGGATCCTGCGTGGTCACTCCTGTGGGGCAGTTGCCGGTATGGCAGGTTTGGGCTTGAATGCAGCCCAAAGCAAACATAAACCCTCTGGCACTGTTGCACCAATCGGCCCCCAAAGCCAAGGTGCGCATGACATCAAAGCCGCTGATGATCTTGCCGCTGGCACCCAAACGAATTTGCTTGCGCAGTTTCAAGCCCACCAAGGTGTTGTGCACCAAACGCAAGCCTTCCAACATGGGCATGCCCATGTGATCGGTAAATTCAACAGGCGCGGCACCTGTGCCGCCCTCAGCGCCGTCAACCACAATGAAATCTGGGTAAATTCCCGTTTTCTGCATGGCCTTGGCAATGCCAAACCACTCCCATGGGTGGCCAATGCACAATTTAAAACCAACCGGTTTACCCTCGGACAATTCTCTTAACTTTTGCACAAATTGCAAAAGCTCGACGGGATTTGAAAAGCTGCTGTGTGCAGCGGGTGAAACACAGTCAACACCCACTGGCACGCCCCTGGCCTCTGCAATTTCGGGCGTCACTTTGGGTCCGGGCAAAACGCCACCATGGCCAGGCTTTGCACCCTGGCTCAATTTAATCTCAATCATTTTGACTTGAGGCGACAAGGCATTTTGAACAAAGCGCTCAGCGCTGAAGGTGCCATCTTCATTGCGGCAACCAAAATAGCCAGAACCAATTTCCCAGATCAGATCACCACCGTGTTCACGGTGGTACCTGGAAATAGACCCCTCACCCGTGTCATGGGCAAAGCCGCCCTTCTTGGCACCCAAGTTCAAGGCCATGATGGCATTGGCGCTCAATGCACCAAAACTCATGGCAGAAACATTGAACAAACTGATGTCATAGGGGTGCTTGCATTGGGGACCGCCCACATGCACTCTGAAGTCATGCGTTTCAATCACAGAAGGGCTGATCGAGTGAGTCAACCACTCATAGCCCACTTCTCGGACATCCAACTGCGTGCCAAAGGGCCTCTTGTCAGATTCGCCCTTTGCCCTGGCGTAAACCAATGAGCGTTGCGCTCTAGAAAATGGCACCGCCTCGCTGTCTCCTTCAATGAAATACTGACGCAATTCGGGTCGAATGAATTCAAGTAAAAATCGCAGATGGCCAATGATGGGGTAGTTGCGCAAAATGGCGTGATGGGTTTGCTGCAAATCACTGATACCCACAACGACCAATGCCGATAGAAATAAGACCCACAATAAGCTTGCTTGTCCTACCACCAACTGCAATGCTGACAAGACCCATAGGGCCACAATGGCGAAGAACGCCAAAAAGCGTAGCGGTACACGCTGATCAATCCAATTCAACATCTCGGGTCTCCCAGTGAGATTGACGCACAGCGCGTCGGCAATTCAATCGTTTAAATGACAGGCGGCTTGGTGCTGATCACCGACGGATTTCAAAACAGGCTCTTCAACGCGGCAACGATCTATGGCCTTGGGGCACCTAGGGTGAAAGTGACAACCACTGGGCCGGTTCACGGGGTTGGGTACATCGCCAGTCAAAACAATGCGTTTTTTCTTGGCGCTAGGATCTGGAATGGGCACCGCAGAAAGCAAGGCCTCAGTGTAGGGGTGTTTAGGTTGCGTGTACAACTGACGCGAAGGGGCAATTTCTACAATGCGGCCCAAATACATCACAGCAACGCGATTGCTAATGTGCTCCACCACCGACAAATCATGGGCAATGAACAGATAGGTCAAACCCATCTTGGCTTGTAAGTCTTCAAGCAGGTTAATGACTTGGGCCTGAATGGACACATCGAGGGCCGAAACAGGCTCATCACAGACAATCAATTTAGGCGACACCGCCAACGCCCGGGCAATGCCAATTCGCTGCCGCTGCCCGCCCGAAAACTCGTGCGGAAAACGTTTCATGTGATCTGCGTTCAAACCAACGGTTTCTAAAAGATCCACAATGCGCGCACGGTAGCTTTCAGGTGTCGGGGTGAGTTTGTGAATGGTCAGGGCTTCGCCAATGATGGCCTCAACGGTCATGCGCGGATTCAGTGATGCAAACGGATCTTGAAAAATAATTTGCATGTCGCGCCGAACTTCACGCAAAGCATCAGAACCCATGCCTGTGACGTTTTGACCATTGAACTTCACTTCGCCAGAACTGGGCTCGATCAATCTGAGGATGCAGCGCCCAGTGGTCGATTTGCCACAGCCTGACTCGCCCACCATGCCCAAGGTTTCACCTGAAGCGATGTCGAAGCTCACGCCATCAACGGCATGGAGACGATCTACTTCACGTCCAAAGAGGCCACCCTTGATCGGAAAGTACTTGACCAGTCCTTTGACTTCTAATAGCGGTGTAGAACTGGAAGACATTGATTGCGTATCTGACATTTGATTTAGAGAGAGAAGTGGCAAGCCACTGAATGGCCCGTCGAAATTTGACGCAGTTCTGGCATTTCTTGCGTGCAACGATCGCTGGCATATTGGCAGCGCGGCGCAAAACGACAACCCATGGGCGGATTGATCAATTTTGGAACAGAGCCAGGAATGGCTTCAAGCCGTTGCTTGTGGTCGCTGTCAAAATCTATGCGTGGAATGGACCTAATCAGACCCTGGGTGTAGGGGTGGGCAGGCGAAGCAAACAATTTTTCAACACTGGCCTCTTCGACAACACGACCGGCATACATGACCACAACCCGCTGAGCCGTTTCGGCCACCACGCCCATGGCGTGTGTGATGAGCATGATGGACATGCCCATTTGAGATTTAAGCTCGTTCAGCAAATCTAAAATTTGCGCTTGAATGGTCACATCCAAGGCCGTGGTGGGCTCATCGGCAATGAGCAATTTGGGTTTGCAAGACAAGGCCATGGCAATCATCACCCGCTGGCGCATACCGCCAGAGAACTGATGGGGATAGTCATTGACACGCTGCGCTGGCTTGGGAATATTGACCAGCCCCAACATGTCACTGGCCTTGGCCATGGCCTGCTTAGGTGTCAGGCCTTCGTGCAATCTGAGGGTCTCGGCAATTTGCTCACCCACACTCAAAACCGGGTTGAGTGAAGTCATGGGTTCTTGAAAAATCATGGCAATTTCTTTAGCCCGCAGATTGCGCATGGTTTGTGCGTCTGCTTGCACCAGATCCTGACCTTCAAACCAAATTTGGCCGTTGGCAATTCGACCGGGCGGCATGGCCAAGAGTTTCATGATGGTCATGGCGGTGACACTTTTACCGCAGCCCGACTCCCCCACCACGCCCAGTGTTTCACTTCGGTCAATGTGAAAGTTAACGCCATCGACTGCATGCAGCACACCGTCATCGGTGTCAAAGTGAACTTGCAGGTCTTGAACTTTTAACAAGGGGTTTGACATACAGAAGCCCCTTTAAAGCACACGGCGCGGGTCATAGGCATCCCGCAAACCGTCGCCAATGTAATTGATGGTGAGCACAGTGATAAATATCAAGGCCCCCGGAAATAAGGCCCAGTGAACCGCCACGTCCATGTGATCTTTGGCATCGAACAAAATGCGACCCCATGTGGGAATGTCGGGCGGAAATCCAAGCCCTAAAAATGACAGCGTGGACTCTGCAATGATGGCTGCAGCCACATCGATGGTGGCCGCCACAATGACCGGGCCCATGGCATTGGGCAAGATGTGCACTGTGACTTGACGCCACGGGCTGGCTCCCAAAGCGCGAGCTGCTTCAACAAACTCTTTTTCGCGCAACGTCAGAAATTGAGCCCTGACCAATCGGGCGACGGGCATCCAGCGCAAGCCCCCAATGACTGCTACAACCAAAATAAAAACGCCTGCCTCGGGACCCACTAATTTTTTCAAGCTGTCGTTGAACAAATAGAAAATCAAGAGCAGCAAAGGCAATTGTGGCAAGGACAAAAACAAGTCGGTGATCCACATCAGGAAAACATCAACAGGGCCCTTAGACATGCCAGCCACTGCGCCTACGACCACGCCTACGCTAATGGCAATCAGCATGGCGGCTAAACCTACGGCCAAAGAAATTCTGCCGCCGTAAAGCACGCGCGCCAAGATGTCTTGCCCCAAATCATCGGTGCCCAAAGGGTGGGCCCAAGATGGGCCTTGCATGCGGGCCATGAAATCAATTTCATTGATGGGCACTCGCCAAAGCAAAGGGCCTAGCAAAACAGCCAACACAATGAAGCTTAAAACAAGGGTGCAAACAACGGCCAGTTTGTGGCGCTTAAACCGACGCCATGACTCCCGCCCTGGCGACTGCACGGACGACTTGGCCACTGCGACCTTGCCATCAGTTGAAGGAGATGCGAGGGTCGAGCCAGCCATACAAAATATCTGCTAAAAGATTACAAGCGATCACCAAAGAGGAGAACACAAAAGTCACCGCCATGACCACCGGGGTGTCATTGGCCAGCATGGAACTGATGATGAGAGAACCAATGCCGGGCACACGGAAAATTTGCTCAGTGACAATGGCGCCGCCAAAAATGGCCGGCATTTGAAGCGCCACCAATGTGACCACGGGAATGAGTGCATTGCGCAAAACGTGTTTGGTGATGACCACCTTTTCTGACAAGCCTTTTGAGCGTGCCGTGGTGACATAGTCCAAACGGATGACATCAAGCACGGCAGAGCGCACATAACGTGTCCACGCGCCAGCTTGAAACAAGCCCAATACCGTGACTGGCATGATCATTTGCTTAAAGTGTTCCCAGAAAAAGCGCCAACCTGTTTCAGGGATGTCGGCCCTGTAAACGAATGGCAACCAGTCAAGGTGAATGCTGAAAAACAAAATGAGCAAAATACCCGTGAAGAAGGTGGGCAAAGAAAAACCAATGAATGCCAAGGTGCTGGCAATTTGGTCAAACAAAGAGTAAGGCCTTGTGGCTGCATACACGCCCACCGGAATAGCAATGCACAGTGCCAACACCTGCGACGAGCCAATCACCAACAAGGTGACCGGCATGCGCTGCATGATGAGTGTTTCGACATTGATGCGACTGATGAAGGAATAGCCCCAGTCGCCCTGGACCATGGCCGAAAGCCAGTTCCAGTAGCGAACCATGAGAGGGTCGTCCAAACCAAACTTCGCCCTTAAAGCCAAGGCCACTTCGGCTGGAATGTTGGGGTTGGATACCAACTCAGAAAAGGGATCTCCTGGCGCCAGCGCCAAAACAGAGAACAACACTAAGCTGATGCCCAAAAGACTGGGCACGGCGATCATCAATCGCCGAAGGACGTAACGAAACATAAAACTGAATTAAGTGGTTTTGTACCAGTCTTTCAACAGCCACAAATCGTTGTCCCAGCCCGACAAAGGCGCCACCAAGCTGTGAACAGCGGCCGAAGTACGGGGGCGGTAAACCACTGGAATGATGGCAATGTCGTTGACGGGCATGTCGTTCATTCGGACAAACAATGCCGCACGCTTGGCAGGGTCCATTTCTGATTGGGCGGCTAAGTAGGCTTTGTCATATTCAGGGTTGCTGTAGCGCGTGGAATTTCGGCCCAGCCATTTGTTGGCTTTGCTGGCAAACTCAGTGCTGAGGTACTGGTTCATGAACACCTCAGGATCGGGCTGAGGCATGGTGGTGGTGAACATTTGCATGTCTACATACAGTTTGGTGTAGGTGTCTGGGTTGGCAGGGTCTGACGAGAAGTAGACCGATGCGGGCACCGCTTTCAACTCCATGTCAATGCCGGCCTTTTGCGCAGCTTGCTTGATAATTTGCTGTGTTTTCTGACGCGGTCCATTGATCGAAGTTTGGAAAACCAATTTGAGTTTTTTGCCACCTTTTTCACGGATGCCGTCTGAGCCTTTTTTCCAACCGGCTGCCTCTAAGACTTGGGCTGCCTTGTCTGGGTTGAACTCGTATTTTGTATTTTTAGAAACAAAACGCTGAGGGTTGTTCAGGAAGTTGGCCGTTGCAATACCGGTACGGCCGTAGATGAACTTTTGCACGCCGTCGCGGTCGATGCACAAACTGATGGCTTGGCGAACTGCAAATTCCGACAAGATGGGGTGCTTGGATTTGGGATGCGAACGCTCGCCCTCTGTTTCAGTCCAAGGATCGGCCATGTTCAGCTGAATGAACTCAATGTTGCCGCCAGGAACAATGCTGGTTTTGCCTTTACCGCCTTGCTCTAATCGAATGAGCAGTTCGTCTTCGACTTGCAAATTCCAAGCGTAATCGTACTCACCCGTTTGCAACACTGCACGCGCAGCAGACACGGCATCGCCGCCGCCCTTCATTTCGATGCTGTCAAAGTAAGGGCGATTGGCTTCGTGGTAGTTGGTGTTGATGACACCGCGCAACATGTCACCCGGTTTGAAATCGGCAAACTTGTAAGGGCCGGTGCCGACGGGCTTGAGATTGGCGGGCGCATCGCGAGAAGTAGCCCCTTTGTAGGCCTCAAAAACGTGTTTAGGAATGATCATGCCAGCGGCACTTACAAAGGGATCTGCCCAAAATGGCGAAGGCTTTTGGTACTCAACTCTGACAGTATGGCTGTCTACCTTGGTGACCTTCACATCTTTGTAAGAGCCACCGGTGTAAGCAGAAGTGGCAGGGTCGGCCGCATAAGCAGCTGTGAAAACCACGTCATCGGCTGTGAATGCAACACCGTCGTGCCATTGAACATTTCTTTTGAGCTTCCAAGTGATGGATTTGCCATCCCTTGATACGCCACCGTTGGCCAAAGTGGGCACTTCTGCCGCCAAGATGGGAATTAAGTTGCCATCTGCATCCCAAGCACCCAAGGGCTCATAGAAAATCCGTGAGCCTTCTTGGTCTTTGGTACCACTGGCGAAGTGGGGCTGAAGCAAAGTAGCGCCCTGCCACCAGAGCAATTTAAGGGCACCGCCACCACCCCGTTTGGTGGGCTTGTAGGAAGATGCCGTTTGCGCTTGGGCCAAACCTGAGGTGAGCAGCATTTGGGCTGCCATGGGTACAGTTAAACCAGCGCCAATCATGTGGCGAATAAACTGTTTGCGGCTGATGCCATTGTCGCGAACTTGGTCGATCAGACCGCGAATTTCACTCTCGTTCATAGTGCTCTCCTGAAAATTTAAATGGACAGATATAAAAACATCTCACACACTAACTCTAATCTATAAATCAAACATTAGGGTTTTGCATTAGACAGAATGCGCATAAACTAATTTCATCCGACATCAGATTCCAAAAAGGATCCTTTATGGCCATCAAGAAAAGAACCGTTCAACTTCCCAGCATGACCCCTGGCACCCACCGCACTGTTTCCGTGCTCAGCTTTGGCAAATCTGGTGCACGGCCCAAGGTCTACATGCAAGCCGCCATCCATGCCAATGAAATGCCTGGCACCATGGCGCTCCACCATTTGATGCCCATGTTGGCCGAAGCGGACAAAAAGGGCCTCATCAAAGGCGAGATCATTTTGGTGCCAACGGTCAATCCCATTGGGCAGTCTCAGCTGATAGGCAATTCCCATGCCGGCCGATACAACCACCTCAGCAATGAAAACTTCAATCGCAATTGGATTGATGTGTCAGAACCCGTGGCTCAGAAAGTGTGGAAAAAAATTGGCCCCCATCCTGAAGCCAATGTGAAGATGATTCGCAAGGCTGCGCTGGAAGCATTGAACGAAATGAAGCCCGCCAATGAGCTGCAAACACTGCGCATTGAAATGCAAAAGCTCAGCACAGACGCTGATTACGTGCTCGACTTGCATTGCGACATTTACGCCGCTTTGCATTTGTTCACCGCACACAATGACTGGGTCAAAGGGCCTACGGGCCCCCTTGGCAATGAAGGCGCTGTGCAGGCTTTGGCTGCAGACCTTGGCGTCGAGGCCACCATGTACAACGACCCCTACCCCAGCACCCTGACTTTTTCGGGCGTCAACAGCGCTTTGTGGGCTCGCCTGCAAGACAAGTTTCCACAAGCCCACATTCCTCAAGCTTGTATGTCGGTCACGCTAGAGATGCGCAGCCAACACGACGTCAGCGATGCGCTGGGCCAGTCTGACGCCAAAAATCTTTACCGGTGGTTGGTCAGACAAGGTGTGGTGGGCGGAAAAGCTGCCCCTCTGCCCAAAATGAAAAGCGCTGCGTCGCCTATGAGCGGCATGGACGTGGGTTACAGCAAGGGCACAGGCTTTTTGGTGTTCCATGTCAAACCTGGCGCCAAGGTCAAAAAGGGCCAAGCCATTTGCGACGTCATTGACCCTGCCAACCCCAACGGACCCAAAGCCCGCACCAGCTACACCAGCCAAACCGATGGCATTTTGTTCTCACGCAGGCTAGATGGCTACTTGTCTTGGCCAGGTCAGGTGATGTTCAGAATTGCCGGCCCCAAACCTTTGGCACACCGCATTGGCATGTCAGGCTTAGACGACTGAGAAAAAACTGCGCACGCTGCGCAGTTTTAATTCAGCAGCTTTAGATTTTGCCCAAGTAATCTGATTTGCCAATTTCGACACCACTGGCGCGCAGCATGCTGTACGTGGTGGTGGTGTGGAAATACAAATTGGGCAAGCCATGGCCTAGCAAAAACTGCATGCCCTTGTAGTGCGTTTCTTTCTCGCCGCGCTTGATCACAATGTCTTTGTCTTCAGTGCCATCAATTTGTTCGGGCTTGAAGGTTTCTAAAAAGGCAATGGTTTTTGCAATGCGCGCTTGCAAATCTTTCAAATCTTTTTCGGTGTCCTCATGGGCTGGAATCTCAACGCCCGCTAGCCTTGCAATCAGTCCCTTGCAAACATCGCATGCAATTTGAACTTGTCGGCTCAACGGAAACATGTCGGGGTAAAGGCGCATAGAAGCAAACACCACGGGGTCTATTTTTTTGGCTTCGGCATGAGCTTGCGCCTTCTCTAAAAGGTGCGACAAGTTAATCAAGCCATTGATCAAACGGGGCACGCTGGCTTGGTACATGGAAATGGTCATAAGTTCTCCGGTTTAAAAATACAAAAAATGGGGTGCTTGTTTATGCGGCTTCAAGAAAACGCTCTACAAGGCGTGTCCAATAAGCGGCACCGTAAGACAAGTTTTGGTCGTTGAAGTCGTATTTGGGGTTGTGCAACAAAACACTGTCGATGCCATTGCCCAACCGCAAGAAACAACCTGGTTTGTGCTGCAAGTAATAGGCAAAGTCTTCGCTGCCCGTGACGGGGCCAAAGGGAAACACCACCTTGTCTTCTCCCACCAACTCCACAGCAACCTGACGGGCGAATTCAGTTTCAGCTTGCGAATTGATCACCACGGGGTAACCGCGTTCATAAATGATTTCAACCTCACCCCCGTAGGACTCAACTTGTGCGCGCACCAAGCTCTTAATTCGTTGCTCTAAAAGCGCACGGACTTCCGGGCTGAAAGATCGAATGCTGAGCGACATGCTGGCAGAGTCGGCAATGACATTGGACACACTGCCGGCCTGGGCCGTGCCAATGGTGACCACCGATGTTTGCAGGGGATCGATGTTGCGCGACACCACCGTTTGCAAAGCCATGATCAAGCTGCCCATGATGACCACTGAGTCAATTGTCTGATGCGGTCTTGCGGCATGACCGCCCTTGCCCTGAACTTTGATGTAGCAAGTATCTGAAGCAGACATGAAGGCGCCAGCTCCAAACATGAAGGTCCCAACGTCTGCCCCTGGGTGGTTGTGAATGCCAAAAATAGCATCACACGGAAAGCGCTCAAACAAGCCGTCCGCAATCATTTGCTGTGCGCCACTGTCCTTGCCAGCCTCTTCCGCTGGTTGAAAAACCAAGTGAACCGTGCCCTTGAAATTTTTGGTTTTGGCCAATTGCTGAGCCGCTCCCAACAACATGGCGGTGTGGCCATCATGGCCGCAGGCGTGCATGGTGCCTGCATGTTGGCTGGCATAAGGTTTTTGGGTTTCTTCTTGAATGGGCAAGGCATCCATGTCGGCGCGCAAAGCGATGCCTTTGCCTTCGCCATTTTTCAAAGTGGCCACCAGCCCATGGCCACCCACATTGCGTGTCACTTGATAGCCCCAGGCTTGCAACTTGTCGCCAACCCACTGCGCGGTTGATTTTTCCTGAAAAGAGAGTTCGGGAAATTGGTGCAAATGACGTCTGGCTTCGGTCAAAGATTCCTGCGCACCTAGCAGGTCTGTCAGTTTGCAAAAACAATCGTAACGAGCATTCATGGTGTGTCCTTTGAAATTGTTTTGGGCGATCAGCACCACAGTTTAATGGGCGTTCGAAGCTTTATGCGGCGTGTTGCCCGCACCCAAATCCCAGTAAAGCCCTGTCATGACCTGCAAGGCCTCTTTGAGCAACTCGGGGGGCAGGTGTTCATTGGGCGCGTGTTGAGAACAACCCGGGTACGAGTGTGGCACCCAGATGGTCTTCAAACCTAGCACATCGGTAAAAATGTCGTTCGGCAATGAGCCCCCTAAATTGGGCAAAATGGCGGGTGTTTTTTGCGTGGTTTGCTGCAAAGAATTGGCCGCCCAAGTCACCCATGCGTCGTCGGGGTCGATGCGGGTGGCTTTGAAAATTTCATCGCGAGCCGCCGTAATTTGGACATAGCCAAAACCATGGCTGTCCAAATGCCGCCTGAGGGCACTCAAAATGTCTGAGCTGTCGATGCCCACCACAAAGCGAAGTTGGCAAGTGGCCTTGGCTCTAGGCGGAATGGCATTGACAGGGTTGTCTGGATTACCTGTTTTGAAGGCCAGTACTTCAAAGGAACACCAACCAAAAACGCGCTCAGCAGGGCTGAGGCCAGGCTGGCCCCATTCGGGTTCGATTTGAGGCCCATTGGCACCCCCGTCTACCTCGCAGTCTGCCAACACACGCCTGACTGCATCAGGCAATGACTTGGGTTTCCATTCGGGCACTTTGATTTCTCCATGGTCTGTGACCACACTGGCAATGGCATGCGCCAATTGAATTCCAGGGTTAGAAATCAGCCCACCCCAATTGCCAGAATGATGCGCGCCCGATCGGGACTCAATGCTGAGGTCAAAGTTGATGCAGCCTCTAGACCCCAAAAAAATGGTGGGACGGTCTGCTCTAAGGCGCGGCCCATCGGACGCCACCAACAAATCTGCTTTCAGCAAGTCTGCATAGTCCGCGCAAACATCCTTCAAACCTGGCGAGCCCGTTTCTTCACCCATTTCGATGATGAATTTGGCATTGAAACCTAAGCGACCCCGTTCAGCCAAAACACAGGCCATGGCTTGTAAATTGACCGAATGTTGGCCCTTGTTGTCAGCAATGCCGCGGCCGTACCAACGGCCTTCAATTTCCGTCAAAGCCCAGGGCGATAAGCCCTCACGCCATTCAGATTCCAGACCCCGAATGACATCGCCGTGGCCGTAGCCCAACACAGTGGGCAATTCTGGCGATTCAAGGCGCTCAGCGTACAAAAATGGCGCTTTCGCTTTGGGATGTTCTATGAGACGGCACGCAAAGCCCATGGCGTTTAGTGCGGGTTTCAGGTCCTCTGTCAAATAAGCCAAGAGTTCAGCCGATCTGGCTGGATTTTGACTTTCAGTGGGTCGGGCTATTCTTTGGCGGAGCACTTGCTGAAATGAACCATTGTCAAATTCTGCGATGGCTCTTTGGATGGCGGCTTGTCTGGACATCGTCTTTTTACGGGCATCAAAAATGTCAGACTACCTCAATTTGTGCTGAGCGCAACATAATGGCTGTACAAACACACAAAATGTGACGCAAAATCAGGTCAATTCCTTTCAATTTTCATCAACTTATTGTTGCACAACCTATAGTTGTAAAACAATAAGTTAAATAACAGGTAGTTAAAATGACAATTCACACCCATGAGCACTCAGACAACGCAAATCCTACGGATTGGAAACATCAAGGTGTGCGTGTAGTTCCCGGAAACCAGTTGGACGGCAATGTGCCTTCCACCCCAGGCATGGACAGAAAAGCCGCGATCAACTTTGCAAGAGTGGGCGCTGAAAAGCTTTGGGCAGGTACTGTCACCATCCATGCCAATGCCAAAACAGGGGCGCACCATCATGGCCCGCTAGAAAGCGTCATCTACGTCATCAAAGGACGCGCCCGCATGCGTTGGGGCGATCATTTGGAGTTCACCGCAGAAGCCGGCCCAGGCGATTTCATTTATGTCCCGCCTTATGTGCCGCATCAAGAAATCAATGCCAGCGCCACTGAGGTGTTGGAGTGCGTTCTTTGCCGAAGCGATGGACAGGCTGTCTCTGTCAACCTTGACATTGAGCCCATTGAAAAACCAGAAAACGTGCTTTGGATTGACCCGACCCACCCTCGCGGCGGGGTCTAATCAAGCTCAATCAATCTTGGCGCCAGAATCTTTCACAAGTTTCGCCCAGCGCACCAAGTCAGACTTCACAATTTGAGCCAGTTGATCGCCCGTGCCCTTGAAAGGCTCGCAGCCTAACGTGGCCAAACGATCTTGAGCATCTTTGGCGTCCAAGGCCTTGGCAACATCATTTTGAATTTGCAGCAAGATATTTTTGGGTGTTCCCGCTGGCGCAAACATGCCATACCAAGGTGTGGCGCCAAAACCAGGCACCGTCTCGCCAATGGTGGGCGAGTCGGGCAAGGCAGCAAGGCGCTTTTCATTCACAACGCCCAAGACCTTGAGTTTGCCCGCACGGATAAAAGCAATTGACGAAGGCATGCTTTGCACAGACAGCGGCACTTGCCCTCCCACCACATCGGTCGCGGCGGCTGCTGCAGCTTTGTAGGGGATGTGCTGGAGCTGAATGTCGGTGGCCTTTTGCAACATCTCGCCAATCAAATGGTTCAATGTGCCATTGCCCGCAGAGGCAATGGACAGCGTGCCCGGCTTGGCCTTTGCCAAGGCAATGAGTTCTGCCACATTGTTGCCAGGGAAACTGGGGTTGGCAACCAACACATAGCCAGCTTTTGCCAAGGGGGCAATGGGGTCAAAATCTTTGACAGGGTCAAACCCTGTTTTGGCATACAAAGCAGGATTGATCACTTGCGCACTGTCTGCGTTGACCAACAGGGTGTAACCATCATTCTTGGCTTTGGCAGCAAAGGCCGTTCCCACATTGCCACCTGCACCGGGCCGGTTTTCAACCAGCACCGTCTGGCCCCATTGCTCTGAAAGCTTTAGAGCAACGACACGCGCAATGGCGTCATTGGCACCTCCGGCCGCCTGTGGCACCACAATCGTGACCGGGCGGGATGGAAACTTCTCTTGCGCCAAGGCCAGACCTGTTAAGGACAAGCTGAAACCCAAGGTGGCCATCTTCAAAATGGCAAAACGTCGATGTGTCATTGGAAACCTTCAGAGGGAGGAAAAAATGCTGCCTTTTGAATGCACAAAACACCCAGCCGCAGAACGATGAATCATTGTTCCTCCAAAATTGCAAGTCTCCAAGTCGGGTTTGCCATAATCAAGGCACCTCCAATGAAAGGCGTTGTGTGAACGTGAACCCAGTTAGCGCTAAAGAAGCCATGGCTCGAATGGCTTTGCCAATGGGACAGCCCGGCGCTTACAGCGCCATCATTGACGCCAGAAGTGAAGGCGAGTTTGCCCTTGATCATTTGCCAGGGGCCGTGAATTGGCCTTCACTGAACAACGAACAACGCATCGTCATTGGCACCCTTTACAAACAAGCGGGTCCTTTTGAGGCCAAGAAAAAAGGAGCAGGCTTGGTGGCCGCCAACATTGCCAGCCACATTGAAAAACATGTCATTGATTTGCCCAAAGACTGGCAGCCGCTGGTTTATTGCTGGCGCGGTGGCAAACGCAGTGGTTCCTTGGCACTTATTTTGGGACAAATTGGCTTCAAGGTGGCCATCATTGAAGGCGGCTACAAAGCCTTTCGCAGTGAATTGGTGACAGCCATTCCACCCCTGGCTGAACGCATTCAGTGGCGCGTCATTTGCGGGCCCACGGGCTCTGGCAAAACAAGGCTTCTGCATTGTTTGCAGGCACAAGGCGCTCAGGTTTTAGATTTAGAAGCATTGGCCAATCACAGAAGTTCTGTCTTGGGTTTTATTCCTGGTGAACCACAACCAAGCCAAAAGAAATTTGACACTTTGATTTGGGATGCCCTTCGCCAGATGGATCCTTCCAAACCTGTTTATGTAGAGTCTGAAAGCCGAAAGGTTGGCAACCTGGCCGTGCCCGAATCATTGATTGTGGCTGTGCGATCAGGGCAGTGTTATCAACTTGAATTGTCGGACGACGAGCGCGTGAAACTGTTGTTGGAAGATTACGAGTTTTTTGTCAAAGACCCCACTTTGTTTGCTAGAAAATTAGATGCGCTGGTGGCCATTAGAGGCAAGCAACAGATTGAAACTTGGCAATCACACATTGCACAGGGGCAAATTGACATCGTTGTGCGCGAGCTTCTGACGATGCACTACGATCCAACCTACTTTGCTTCAATGAAGCGAAATTTTTCACACATCGAAAATGCCAAAGCTCTAAAGGCACAAAGCAGATCAATGGATGGCCTCACAGCCATCGCCAAAGAACTCGTGTTGGCATGATCCACAAGCACTTGATTGCCACCTTCAGAAAATTTAAAACATGCCGCATCAACCAGCCTCCTCCGCCCTTGCCAGATTTCGAGTCATTGACCTGACGCAAGTCAGAGCCGGACCTACAGCGTGTCGTCAATTGGCCGATTGGGGTGCCGATGTGGTGCAAGTGCAAATGCCCGAACACATGCGCGGCGACGACACTTTAGGCGGACAAGAAGGCTCAGACTACCAATACACCCACAGAAACAAACGCTCGATCACCCTCAATTTGAAAGAACCTGAAGGCATTCAATTGTTGAAGAAGCTCATTGACAAAGCCGATGTGGTGGTTGAAAACTTCAGGCCCGATGTGAAGTTTCGCTTGGGCATTGATTACGAGAGTTTGAAAGTCAGCAACCCTGGTTTGGTTTACGCCAGCATTTCAGGCTTTGGTCAAACGGGCCCTTTGGCCACCAGGCCAGGCTTTGATCAAATTGCGCAAGGCATGGGTGGGTTGATGTCGGTCACTGGCTTGGCTGAACAAGGCCCAATGCGTGTTGGTATTCCGATTGCCGATCTGTGTGCCGGTTTTTTTGCCGCGCAAGGCATTCTGGTGGCTTTGCTTGAACGCGAAAAATCGGGGCAAGGCCAGTGGCTTCACACCTCCTTGTTAGAGTCCATGGTGTACATGATGGACTTCCAAACTTCCAGATGGCTCATTGATCAAGAAGTAGCCACCCAAGCAGGCAACTTCCACCCCACCAGCATTCCAACGGGTGTCTACAAAGCGCAAGATGGCTACATGAACATTGCCGTCTTTGGCTCCAAAATTTGGGAACGCTTTTGCGATATTTTGGAAGCCCCGCAATGGGTCACTGACCCGCGCTATCACGACAAGCCCAGCCGCTCCGTGAACCGCGATGCATTGAATCAGGAAATCAACGACCGCTTGGCCAAAAAAGATTGCGCCTACTGGATTGAAAAGCTCAATGAGGGAGGCGTGGCCTGTGGCTTGATCAACAGCATGGACCAAGTGTTTGAAGAACCCCAAATTAAGCACCTCAACATGGTGAAAGACGTGGTCTCTAAGCACCAAGGACCGCAGCGCATGGTGGGCCAGCCCGTGCAACTAGAGCGCACGCCCAGCACCATCGCTCGTTCGGCACCCCGCCGCGGCGAGCACACCGAAGAAATACTGAAAGAAATTGGCGTTCAGGCAGAAGACTTAACGCGTTTGAAATCCACTGGAGTTTTTTAATGAGTGAAGTTCACTACACATCGCCCACCGAACGTGTTGAAACGTGGTTGGACCAAACCACCCTGCACATTCGATTTAACAATGTGGCCAAACACAATGCACTGTCGGTTGACATGTGGGAGGCCGTGCCTCTGTTGTTGACTCAAGCAGAATTAGATTCAAGAGTTCGACTGGTTGTGTTTTCGGGCGCTGGCGAAAAAGCGTTTGTATCAGGCGCCGATATTTCACAGTTTGAAGACATGCGCGCCGCCAAAGAAGCTGTCACCCGTTATGAGCACATGGCAGAAACCGCGCTCATGAGCATCTACAACTTCCCCAAACCCACGCTGGCATGCATCAAGGGCTATTGCATTGGTGGCGGCATCAATGTGGCCATCAGTTGCGACATGCGCATTGCGGCCAGCGATGCCGTGTTCTCTGTGCCTGCCGCCAAACTGGGACTGGGGTACCGTTACTCAGCCATGAAGAACTTGATCGATCTCATTGGGCCTGGCGCAGCCAAAGATTTGTTCTTTACAGCCAGACGAGTCGATGCACAAGAGGCTCTGCAGTTAGGTCTTGTGAGCCGTGTTTGCGCGCCAGACCAATTGGCAACGCTTTTGAATGAATACACCACAGCCTTGGGCCACAACGCGCCCATCACCATTGCAGCGGCCAAAGCCATTACCCGAGAAATTCTAAAACCATCGCCCGAGCTTGACATGGCACTTTGCCAACAACTCATTCGCAACTGCTTTGACTCAGCCGATTATGCTGAGGGCCGAAAAGCTTTTATGGAAAAACGCAAACCTGTCTTTAAAGGTGAATGAACATGAAGTCATATTGGATGCACGTCGGGGATGTTCCCAACCCCATTGAATTGAGAGAAGTTCCCATGCCTGTCCCCGGCCCCACACAAGCGCTGGTCAAAATTCATGCGGCCGGATTGAACCGCGGAGAATTCATCAAGGGGCACGGTCTGCACGGTAGTCAGGGCGCTAAAGCCATAGGCATGGAGGGCGCTGGCGAAATTACAGCCCTGGGTGAAAAAGTCACTGCCGCCACCGGCCTCAAATTGGGCGATCGTGTCATGGCCCGGTGCGCTGCCACCTTTGCCGAATATGCACTCATGGACATCAAAGAAATGATGCCCATCCCTGCCAACGTATCCTACGAGGAAGCGTCTTGCATTCCACTGACCTTTTTAGTGACCTACGACTTGTTGGTGCAACAGGGTCGTTTAAAGGCCAATGACTGGCTGTTGGTCAATGGTGTTTCCTCGGGAGTGGGCGTGGCCTCCTTGCAAATGGCCAAGGCCTTGGGCGCCAAAGTCATTGGCACATCTGGATCCCAAGAAAAATTGAACAAGCTTGCACCATTGGGTTTGGACTTGGGAATCTGTACGCGTTCACCCAATTTTTACGATCAGGTCATGGCCACCACACAAGGCAAAGGCGTTCAACTTGTGGTCAACACCGTGGGCGGCTCTGTGTTTGCAGAAAGCCTGCGTTGCTTGTGTTTTCAAGGGCGGCTAGGTACGGTGGGTTATGTCGATGGCGTCTTGAATGCGCCCTTGGACATTGAAGCACTGCATGCAAAACGCCTTACTTTATTTGGCGTGTCAAACAAACTGCGTTCACCCGAGCAACGCGCCGAGCCCGTGAGCGGTTTTGTCAAAGATATTTTGCCGGCCTTTGCAGATGGTCGCATTCAATCGTGCATTGACACCATTTTTCCGTTCGAAGACATGGTGGCAGCCAAAGCTCTGATGGAAAGTAATTCTCACGTCGGAAAAATTGTTTTAAGGGTCTTGTCATGATTCAAAGATTGCCTTTCTCTTTCTCGTTCATTTGCCTTGGCTTGATGGCCTCCGTCGCAACGGCACAGGTTCAAACCGCCAGCAACTATCCCAACAAGCCTGTCAAAGTGGTGGTTGGTTTTGCACCTGGTGGTGCTGCCGACTATGTGGCGCGAACCATCTCCGATGCCTTGGGCAAATCTTTGGGACAACCCGTCATCGTTGAAAACAAAGCGGGGGCAGGCTCTAGCATTGCAGCCGAAGCTGTTTCTAAATCTGCACCCGATGGCTACACGGTTTTGATTGCCAGCCCTAGCAGCATTTCAGTCAACCCTGCATTGAATCCAAAGCTGGGTTATGCACCGAAGGATTTGTTGCCAGTGACCAAAATCACCACCTCTCCGTTGGTCATTGCTGCCAATCCCAATGCGGGCATTGGCAGCCTTTTGGAGTTGGTGGCCAAAGCCAAGAGATCTCCTGGCACCATCAATTACGCCACGTCCGGCAATGGCTCTGCGCCGCATTTGGGCGCCGCATTGTTTGCGCAGGTCACGGGCATTGAGATGACCCACATTCCTTTCAGAGGCGGTGGCCCTGCCATTCAATCTGTGGTGGCAGGTGACACGCAGTTAACCTTCGGCACACCGCCCTCCGTCCTGCCCATGGTTCAGGCGGGAAGACTTAAAGGTCTGGGCGTAAGCACCAAAGAAAAGTCAGCACTGGTCCCTGGCCTGCCAGGCAGCATTGAAGCGGGTGTACCCGATTACGCCATTGAATTTTGGTATGGCATTTTTGTACCCAACGGCACACCGCCTGCCATTGTGAAAAAGATTTTTGATGCTGCTCAATTTGCCATGTCGCAGCCCAATGTCAAAACCGCATTGGCCAGAGAAGGCACAGATGTTGATGTCTCAAAATCACCCGATCAGTTTGCAAGTTTCTTGACGGAAGACGCTAAATTTTGGACCAAACTTGTGAAGAGTGCGGGCGTTAAATTAGATTGATTGGATGCGCAATGGCCGCAGCATCAACGCCATGTTCACTTAAAAGTTGACACAAATAATTAATTATTTAGGTCAACAAGTGTGTCTCCGCTGCCGTTGAATGATCACTCCCAATCGGTGGAGTTTTCAAACAACCTGAAAGACTCATCATGACTAAACTTCTCGCTACCTTGATCATTGCCTCATTCTCCGCAGCCGCTTTCGCCGCTGCACCGGCTACAGCCACCGCCACGGCACCCGCAGCAGCCACGGCTGCAGCACCTGTCAAGGCTGAAGCCAAAGCCGACGCTAAAGCTGTGGCTAAAACAGAAGTCAAGCCAGACGCCAAGGCCGACGGCAAAAAAGCTGAAAAAACAGCCAAAGAAGCGGCCAAAGACGGCGCTAAAAAGTAATCTTGACTTCCTTGGCGTCAGCACACTTTTGTGTGTTGGCGCCATTTCTCTAGTTGGCACTTAAGCGTCGTGACAGGTGTTCTGAAATCCTTGGCACACGTTTGCAGGCAATGTGCGAAAATGACTTTTTTGGGTCATGAAAGTACGCATTGAATCTTGCTTTAAAGGGGCAACTCCAAACCATTGCCAGTGACACAGGTCATCTTTGCGCTTACGTCCAAGGGCAAGGTCGCCCTCTCATATTGGTGCATACCATCAATGCATCCGCCAGCGCCGCTGAAGTCCGGCCTCTTTTCGAATCACTAAGCCAGCACCGAACGGTTTACGCCATTGACCTCCCAGGCTTCGGCTTGTCAGAACGCGCCAACCGCTTGTACTCACCGCGTCTCATGACAGACGCTGTTCATGACCTGGTTCGTCACATTCAAGCCATTCACGGCAATCAAGCCATAGATGCCTTGGCCGTTTCTTTGTCATGCGAATTTTTAGCGCGCGCGGCAGCTGAGCAACCCACCCATTTTCAAACCATCTCTTTGGTCAGTCCAACAGGCTTCACAGGCTTGAAGCTCAGGCAAGCTGCAGAGGGTCAAACGTACGGACTCAACTGGCTATTGACAGTGCTGCAGGCTCCGGGCTGGGGACCTTCTATTTTCAAATTACTGACAAAGCCCAAAGTCATTCGTTATTTTTTAAAAAAGACTTGGGGCTCCCCTGACATTGACGAAGAGATGTACGACTATGCCGTTTGGACCACGCAACAACCCGGCGCACACCATGCGCCCTTGAGCTTTTTGTCGGCACAACTCTTCAGTGCAGACATCACCAACATCTACGACAGGTTGACGCACAAGGTTTGGATGAGCCATGGCACGCGTGGTGATTTTGTAGATTACCGTGGCAAACAACGTTTTGCCTCTTCAAAAAACTGGCGCTTCACGGTCTACGAAAGTGGTGCACTGCCCTACTTTGAAATGCCTGAACAATTTTCAGCAGATCTGCTTCAATTTTTAAGGCAAGCATGAAACTCTTTCCAAGCATGAATCATCCTGGTGTTTGGATCACCACGATCATGGCGTCCTCTATCTTGATGATCACCATGGGCACCCGCCAATCGATGGGCCTGTATGTGGGCCCCCTGAACACCGACACGGGCTTGGGCATTGTGAGCATCAGTTTGGCCATGGCCATTGGACAATTTGTATGGGGCGCTATTCAACCCATTGCCGGCGCGTGTGCCGATAAATTTGGACCTCGTCCTGTCTTGCTGTCTGGCTTGCTCATCTTGGTCTTGGGCTCGGCACTCACCCCTTTCGTCTCTAGCCAACTTGGCCTCATTCTCACCTTGGGCTTGCTGACTGCCATTGGATCGGGTGCTTGTAGTTTTTCTGTTTTGCTGGGCGCTGTTGCCCAGCGCATGCCTGCTACATCACGCGGTACCGCCTCTGGCATCATCAACGCAGGCAGCTCCTTTGGGCAATTTGTCTTTGCCCCCATCATTGGCAAACTGATTCAGTGGGTGGGTTGGATGAGCACCATGTGGACCATGGCCGCTGTGGCCTTGCTGGCCATTCCATTGCTCAACCGCCTGACCAATGACACCCATGCACCAGCCGCTGCGCCCACGCCTGAAGGTGGCTTGAAAAAGGCCGTGTCCGATGCCATCCGCAACCCCAGCTACTTGCTCTTGCACCTAGGCTTTTTTACTTGCGGCTTTCACATTGCATTTTTAGTCACCCATTTGCCCACCGAGGTAGGCTTGTGCGGGCTATCGCCTACTGTCGCCAGTTGGTCATTGGCCTTCATTGGTTTGGCCAACATTGTGGGCAGCTTGTTTGCAGGTTCTTGCATCAATCTTTATCGCAGCAAATACGTGTTGGCCGTGATGTATGGCTCGCGGGCCGTGCTCATTGCTTTGTACTTGGTGGCACCCAAAACGGAATGGACTTTCTACGCGTTTGCGGTTGGCCTTGGCTTAACTTGGTTAGCCACCGTGCCGCCAACAGCGGCACTGGTCGGCAAACTGTTTGGCATTCGGTACTTGGCAACTTTGTTTGGCCTCACCCTTTTGTCGCATCAAATAGGCGGTTTTTTAGGCGCCTACTTAGGCGGCTTGGTATTTGAATCGCGGGGCGACTACCAGTGGATGTGGTGGGCAGACATCGCTTTGTCAGCCATGGCCGCCCTGATTAACTTGCCCATCAAAGAAGCACCCATTGTGAAACTGCAAGCGGCTTGAAGCTTCAACGCTGGGGCATGTCTTTCACAGAAAAGCCAAGGCTGATGGTGGCGTCTTCTGGAATGGGCGGCATGGTGCTGTGCCAACGCTCCCATTCCGTCTTCATGGCTTGAAGTCTTTCAGGCTCTTGTTTGGCCAAGTTGGCCCGCTCACGGGCATCGGTCACCACATTGAACAAGTAATCGTTGCCATCAACTCGCAAATACTTCCAATCGCCTAGGCGCAACGCGCGCTGCCCCCGGTGGTTCATGCGCCAATAAAGGGGCCGCTCAAAGGTGGCCTCAGGGTTGGCTAAAACAGGTTTCAATGACACCCCATCGAAGGGATAGTCAACGTGCGCTTTGCCACCCCCAAGGTCAACCAAGGTGGCTGACCAGTCCATGGTCATGCAATGTTGCGCGGTGGTGCTGCCTGGTTTGGCAATACCTTCTGGCCAATGCGCAATCCAAGGTACTCGGATACCGCCCTCGGTGAGGTCCATTTTGCCGCCCACCAAAGGCCAGTTGTCACTGAACCTTTCGCCGCCGTTGTCACTGGTGAACACGATCAAGGTGTTGTCGAGTTGGCCCGTTTCTTTGAGCGCGTTGACCACCCAACCGATGCCTTCGTCCATGTGGTGAATCATGCGGTGATAAGTGTGAATGTTGCCACCCTGAAGGTGAAAAATATTGTCTTTGATGGTTTGCGCCAGTGCGTGGTCTTCTCGCGTTTCCCATGGCCAATGCGGGGCCGTGTAGTGCATGCTCAAGAAAAATGCTTGCGTGGTGTCTTGCGCCATTCGCTTCACAAAGTCGACGGATTTGTTGGAAATCAAATCGGTCAGGTAGCCCTCGTGCGGCTGCTCTTCCTCACCCACCCACAGATCGTGTGCACCCGTTGAGGCGCAATGCGTGAAGTAGTCAACACCACCGGCCATGGGGCCAAAAAATTCATCGTAGCCCGAGCGCAAAGGGCCAAATGCGGGTGGGTATCCCAAATGCCATTTGCCAATCAAAGCCGTTCGGTAGCCTTGATCTTTGAGCAAGGAAGGCAATGTGGGGTGTGCGGGGGGCAGACCCAAAGTGGTACTGGTTCTGGACTTGCTGTTGATAGGTTCCTCGGCGGCACCCCTTAATCGGTATTGGTACCTTGCCGTCATGAGGCCAAACCGAGTGGGCGAACACACGGGAGAATTGGCGTAACCATCAGAGAATTTCAGACCATTGGCTGCCAACTGGTCGAGCACTGGTGAAACTTTTCCAAACGCTGCATCACGGCCCCCATAACAGCCTAGGTCGGCAAATCCTAAGTCGTCGGCCACGATGAAGATGATATTGGGGCGTTTCATGCGCTCTGTCCTTGAAAGTGTTGGCCGTAATTCTCACACGGTTTAGATCATTCAAACGAAATGGCTCTGCAATCAGTGATTGCCTGTTTATGGAAGCCAACGCCTAAGCATTTCAGGCGGTGGTGGGCCTATCACTTTTTGTAAATGGCCTTTGGCATCAATCAGCACCACGTAGGGGGTGACGTTTGGCCAAGCAGGGTCAACAGACTGCCTTATTTCTGGCTCAAAACCCTCAAAGGCATACATCTTGGTCATGCCCTTAAAGTGGCTGGCATGCCTTAAAGCTTTGGCACCACTGGCGTCCATCATGACCGCCATCAGAGGAACGGGGCGACCTTTTTCCTTCACCGCTTGGTGAAGCACCTCAAAGGCTGCGGGACAAGTGCTGCAATACGTGGTGGTGAACAAATAAGCTGCAGGTCTAGGGCCATTTTTCAAAAGTTGAGCCCAGGATTTTTCATGAAAGGCGTGGGTTGAACTTAGCGTTCTAGCGGGCGCGCTTTGGGTGGTAACTGTGCTGTGTTTGTGCTCATCCTTGTGATCTTGCGCTTGCAATGTTTGCCCTAGAAAAAAGGACAACAAAACAAGCAGACAAGAAAAGTTTTTGAACTTGAGTCTGCGTTTGAATTGAGACATGAGCCTGTTGATCTGATGATCATTGAGAAACGTCATAAACTTTGATCTCCTTGGTATCACGCCACACCACCAGCATTTTTTCTGCACGCTGAACCAAGCGCGGATGGTCGTTGGGGCCTTGAGTTTGGCCTAACGCTTTCACACTGAAACTCTGACCTTCGTTGTCTGAAATCCAGGCCTTGAGTGTGGAGGTACTGCCTTCGCTAGATCGCCATACCACCACCACGCGCTGCTTGTGAACTAGCACATCGGCATGCTCGGCCCTTGCATCTGGCAAGGCTTTAACTGAACTCAACAAGGGTTCACCGTTGGCATTTAAACGTGCATACCTTACACCTGGAACGTCTTGACCGTCTTGTTTGCGAATACCAAACCAGACCATGTGAAATCCAGTTTGCGAGGTATTTGCAGCCAGACCAGGACCATGGTGAGGGCAAGCATTGATTTGCCAATCGTCAAATGTACTTCTGACGGGGGGTTTAGATTGACCTTGCGCAGACGAAGAAGCAACCGAAGAGGCTCCAGGTAACACAGCAAAACCATGGTCACGCGTTTGCTCACCAAACACATGACGCCAAACAGCGGCCACTTTGCCATCGGGCGTGTTGCTCATGGCAATGCGACAACATTCGCACGAGTGGTCTGCCAGTTTGTAATCGGGGCCAAAAGTGGCGCCACCGTCTTTGGAAACGTTGCCGTAGATGGCTGCCCCAATGTACTTCGGCTCTGCTCCTTTAGGCGGCATATCACGCTTGTCAATCCAAAGGGTATGCAAATTGCCTTGCGCATCAAACAGAATCGATTCGAAGCGATGGGTAATTTCTTGACGGTCTTGGTGCACTGTGAAAGGTGCAGAGAATGTTTGACCGCCATCTGCACTTCGAAGCATTCGAACAAAGCCGGTATAGGGTTTGGGCAGCGGTTGCGTGTAAGTCACAACAGCCCAGCCATTGGGGCCAAAAGCCAACTTGGGACGCGACTCCCCTTCTGCTGCTATCTCGTCTTGTTGGGTATTGAGTATCACAGGCGCTGTCCACTGCCCCAAGGCTTGCGCGGGTGAAGACTGCGTGAACATTTGGCCCTGCTCATTCAGCCCGACCACCCACAAACGACCGTCAGGGCCCAAGGCCGCGCCTGTGGCCAGTTGAATGCGCTTGGCGTGTTTCATGGGCTTGCTTTGAGCGTTGGCAGAAAGCGAGGTGGCCATACCTAGCACCAGCACACTGAAAACCATCCAAGCACACCATGATTGTTTTAAAAATCGCATTGAAATTCCTTTCAAATCAAAGACACACCAAGTCATTCAACATTCAAAGCCAACTCAAGCGCCAAAGGACTTGTTCAAGCCCAGCATGACACTGCGCGGCGCACCCAACTGGTAGGTGTTTTGCGTGTTGGGCGAGTAGGTGCCTGTGCCCTTGTAAGAGCTTGAAGCACTGTCAGAGTAGCGTTGGTTGGTCAAGTTGCGAACTTGACCCCACACTTCCCAGCCACCCTGCATCTTTTGGCTGGCATGCACATTGAACAAGGTATGCCCTTCGTACTTCACCGTGTTGGCATCGTTCATCCATGAACTGCCCTGTTTGATCACGGTCAGGGCAATGCGTGCACCTGGCGCAAACTTGTAAGCCACCGAGGCATTGATGGCGTGTGCTGGCGCTTGTTTCATGGTTTTGCCGGAGTAGTCTTCTATTGCACCCACTTTGTCACTCACTTTGTAGTTTATGTAGGTGTGTTGAGCCCAAGTTGCACCGACGTGCCAATCCACAGATTTTCCTTCTTGGCTCAATGCAATTTCAAGGCCTTCACTGCGCGTTTGACCCGCGTTCTTGTTTCCGCTGTCGCCCACTGCAGGGGTGTAGCTCACAATGGTATCCTTGCCATCCAGCCTGTAAATGGCAGAGTCCAACTTCACACTGCCATCTAGCAATGCAGCACGCCAGCCAAGCTCAGTGTTGTCATAAACGGCAGGCTTCAAATCGGGCACTGCGGTTTTGCCATACAACTGACTCACCTCAGGCGGTGTAAAACCTTGGCTTAAGTTGCCGTAAAAACTGTTCTGTGAGTTCAATGCATAGGTACCACCTAGCTTAGGCGTGACTCGGCTGAAACTTCTGACCTCGTTGGCTGCACCGTAGTTGGCGCCAGGTGTTAAGTTGTTTTGAAAATCGTACGAAATGCTGTCGTAGCGGGCTCCGGCTGCGATTCGCAGTTTGTCCAGAGGCACAAATTCAAATTGAGCAAAGGCTGCATTGTTGGCAATGTCAGCACTGTAATTGCGCACGCCTGAGGGGTTCTTCACACTGTTCAGCACATACGACACATACCGGCCTGTTGCAGTGTCGCGGGTAATGGCTAAATTGTCAGACACATAATCGTTTTGACTGCGATCGATGGTGATGCCAGAAACCAACTTGGCCTTGTTCCAAGCCAAATTTTGCTCGTGCTTGACATCAACACCCAATGACTCAACATGGTTGTTGTTCAAAGTGCCTCTGCAAGTGGTCCCTGCACAGCCCGTGATGGTGTAGTTGGGCAATTGGCCATGGTCATTTTTGCGAGCAAAGGCCGTGACAGTGGTCAAGCCCCCTGCTGTGGTTTCACCCTCCCAAGCCACATTGGCGCGCGAAGTGATGTCTTTGCGCCATGTGAAGGTGTTCAAACTTTTGCCCACAGAATTGCGGTAGTCTGTTTCAAACAAACTACCAGGTGTTTCAGTGTCCAAGTCTGTCTTGATCAGAGAAGCTCGCATCCAAGAAGTGGCCGACAAGTTG
>Ga0214921_10000571_pt1 | contig 68146 bp, 55 predicted proteins | sample LL1505_MetaG_FD_177992 | JGI IMG/M metagenome (GOLD analysis project Ga0214921, IMG submission 177992) | Freshwater microbial communities from Lake Lanier, Atlanta, Georgia, United States - LL-1505 | ecosystem: Environmental > Aquatic > Freshwater > Lake | place: USA: Georgia | collected... | reverse complement strand
TTAGATACGGCCACCACAAGTCCGCGTCGCCGCCCTTCATGCCTGCGAGCGCAGCGAGGCAGGTGTCGCCGGTCGGCACCCATTGGACGCTCCAGCGGAGCGGCCACCAATCGCTGCAGGAGAGCAGGTTCACGCCCGGCTGCGGCTCGAAACCGTAGTGCGACGCGATCCAGCGCATCGCGCTGCGGCTTTGATCGGCGTTGAGCAAGCCCGCATTGATGGCCAGAAACTCTTCCCAAATCTGCGGATGGCCACGCCAGATGCCATCGGAGCCGATAGAGCCGAGACGTCCTTCCTTCTCGTTCCACAGCTCGCGGAATATCGCCGTGTGCGTCTTCTCGGCCAGCGCGCGGTATTCCGCTTCGGCTTTCACGTCACCGACGATTGCCGCCATGTGCGCGGCGCGGTCGAGCATTGCCCAACTCATCGCGCTCGGCGCGGCCGCCTTAGGGCCTTTGCCGTTGGAGTCGCAGTTCCAATACTCGTATCCGTCGCGGAACAAACCGTCGTCATCGGGATCGTTGGTGGTGCGCATCCACGCAACGGCCTTCTGCACGGCCGGCCACATGTCGCTCACGAACTGGCGGTCACCGGTCCATTGATAGTGCCGCCAGACCTGGTCCACCCAATAGGCCGTGTTGTTCTCGGCGTTGAACGCGACCAGCGACGGGGATATCCAGCGGATGAAACCGTTGTCGCCCTGCATCGCGGCGTAGAGGCGCAGGCACTGCTCCATCGCGGCGTGGTCGCCGGCCCATTGCTTGCCATACCAGCCGGTGGAGATGTGCGAATACATCTGCCAAGTCTGCCCACCGAGCACGAGGCCGGGGCCTTGCCGATGATACTCGCTGATGCAGCGCGCCGAGTTGATGAGCGCGTTGAGATGCGTGTCAGGCGTGTGGATCTGGAACTCGGCGCGGCGCGCGTCCCACAAGTCGCGCGTGCGTCGCAGTTCGTCGGCGGGCGCGGCGAGCAGTTGGCGCAGATGTTTCTCCGGCTCCAGTGCGCGGCCGATGTAGCAGTCAAACCAGAGCTTCTTCAGCTCATCGCGTTTCTCCGGCCACGCCGCGGCGTTTGGCGTGTCGAGCCGCGCCATCGTCTTGAAGGCGCGCTCCTCGTCGTAGCGTGTGATGCCCCATGTCGCGACGATGTGATAGACGCGGCGCGGCTTTGTCGCGACGAACTCGGCCTGCTGGCCAAACTCAGTCTTGACGGTGCGCGCGTCGCCTTTGCCGTCCCACGTCGCCAGCACCAATCCGTTGGGCAGGTTCGGCTCGGTGATGCGCGCGATGCCGTCGGCGATCTCGACCTGGTTTTTGTTTGCCTCGCCGGGCAGCCACCAGATGCCGCCGTATTGCCAGAGCAGCGGCGTTTCCTTGTCGAACTCAACGCGGCAGACAAAGCCGTGGAAATCGAGCGCGGGCGCGATGGTGACGCGCGCGCCGGCGAGTTGATACTCCGTGTAGCCCGGCCGGAATGTCGTCGTGATGCTGCTCTGCTCGTCGAGCCAGTTGGTCTTGCCGTCCGCACCGGGGATACCAAGCCGCAAGGTGCCCATGCTGGGAGTGGTGCCGCCAATTTGAGCGTCGGGCCGCGCCCACAGGGGGAACACGCGCTCATCTTTCACGTAGCTGCCGATACCGGTCACCGTGTCCATGCGGAAGAGCGGCACGTCACCGGTCCAGATGCGGTTCTGGCCGTGGACGATGGGACGGTTCAGCTTGCGGCGCTTGCTGTCACTGCTGTCCTTGCTGTTCATGCTATCCTTGACGCGGAAGCCGCCATCCTCGACCGGCTCATACACCGGTGTTGTGATGTCGCCTTTGCCGTCACCCGGCGCCATGTGTGCCGAGCGGCCCAGCAGCACGCTCTGGTCAACGTTGGTCGTCACCAGCGGCGTCAGTGGCGCGGGCAGCAGCTTCACGTCCGGCTTGATGACGCTCAAGCCGGCCATCATCTCGCGGTCCTTGCGCTCGACAGCCTCCTGCTCGGTGCGGCGCGCGGCCACGAACTGCTCCACCAGCTTCTCGCGTTGCGACAGTGTCAGGCCGAGGGCCTTGGCTGTCACACGCTCCCCGCTGATCGCTGATTCTCTCACGTCGGCTTCGGCAATGACTGCCGTCTTCTTGCCGCTGGCTGCGGCTGTCAGTTCGACCGGTTTATCCGCAAGCAAAAACGGCACGCCCATGCGGCGCTCGTAGTGGCTCTTGCCCGCCGGAGCGACGAGCCGTGCGTGGTTGACGTTCTTGCTGGCGAGGTAGCCCAACAGGTTGCTGAAAAGCCTTTCAAGGTTGGGCCGGTGCGCGTCCGCTGCGTTCGTGAAGTCCGGCAGACGCCAGCCGACGAAAATGACGCGGCCCGCGCCGACGGTGTATTCCACCAGCGGCCTTTCGCTCGGGCCGCTACCATTGGCCAGCAACTCGCCGCCCGGCCCGGCGGTGCCGTAAAAATCCGCCACCGCGTTGCCGCCCTTGGTGGTGAGTGGGACGATCTGCGTCACATCGAGGCCGGCGAACGCCGGATGCCCGCGATATTTCGGCAGAACATTGATCCCGCTGACAGAGGCCGCCCCGCTGGCTCCGAGCACGCGCAGCGGCGTCGGCTCGATGCCGAGATCGTTGAGCACGCGCCCCGCCGCGCCGGAGACCAGCAGCGTCCCTCCACCTTCGATCCACGCCATCAAGTCCGCGCCCGCGGCGGTATCGAGCTTTGCGGCGCCGAGGTCATCGCCTTGGTGGAACCAAACGACATCGAACTCCTCCGGCGCGCGGATCTTCCCGTCCGGCGCGAGCCAGCCGCCTTCCTTCTGCCACGCGATCCGCGCGACCTCGCCCTGCGACTGGGCGAACGCCAGCGCGGCCGCGTTGCGGGGCGGTGGATTCTTCGGCAGTGCGGGGTCAACGAACCCAATGTGGAGTGGCGTCTGGGCGGCCGCGACACACACGGTGACTAGAGCCAAGACGAGGCTCGATAGGGTCTTCATGACCGATTGGCCCCTGGAGAAAATGGTCGGGTTCATGATTTGGGTCTTATGGAGTGGAGAGAGGGTGCTGGAGGAGATGTTTGTGGAGTATGGGATAGATTTTACGATGTCTGTGGCTCCAACGCCACTCACATTCTTTGAGATGGGTGAAGAACTTTTCCTATCAGATGCTGTGAGCGGAAGGTCGAGGGGCGAGGGGCGAGGGGCGGTAAAAGGTGGGAAGGTGGGAAGGTGGGAAGGGGGGAGATTGGAGATGGGAGATGGGAGATGGGAGATTGGCAGTTAAAAGTGCGAAGGTACGAAGGGGGGAAGGTCGAGGGGCGAAGGGCGGGGAAGAGGGGCAGTATTGAATCTGGAACTTAGGAACTTAAGAAAATAAAGGTTTCCCTCAGAGGCGGGCGAGAGGGTCGAGAGTCGAGGGTCGAGAGTCGAGGGTCGAGGGTCGAGCAGGCAGGGAAGAGGGGCGGTAATGAATCTGGAACTCAGGAATTGCTTGCCTGGCCGTTGCTTCGCATCCGTTGCATCAGGAATTGCATGCCAAGCCCTCGACGCTCGACGCTCGACGCTCGACTGTCGACCCTCGACCCTCGACCTTCGACCCTCGACCTTTTTCACTCATGCCGCGCGCCGTTCGGCGTCTGCCTTGAGCCAGATCCAGAGCTTTTCCAGTCCGGTTGCGACGCGCTGCTTTGTCGTGGTGAGTTCCTCGGGCGTGAAGCTTCCGGAAGCCGGCTTCTCAGAGGCATAGAGGTAGTATTTGATCTTCGGTTCGGTACCGGAGGGACGGACTGTCACTTTCCAGCCGCCTTCGGTCTCGAAGGTGATCATCGCCTCCTTCGGAATCAACTCTCCCTCCGAGTCATAGAGATCCTGGGTGGCATAGTTGAGAACGGAGAGGACCTTGGCTCCGGCTATTTCCGCCGGAGGGGTGCCGGCATAAGAATCGACCAGTTTCTTGATCTTCGCAGCACCCTCGGCCCCGTCGAAGGTAAGCGACTCTCCCCTCTCAAGATAGAAGCCGTATTCCGAGTAGATCCGATCGAGCAGTGTCACGACTGTGATTCCCTGACTGGCAGCAAAGGCCGCAACCTCAGCGAAGCAGATGACAGCCGCATTGCCATCCTTGTCGCGGACGAAGTCGCCGGTGTTGTAGCCGTAGCTCTCCTCGCCGCCAAAGACAAAGAAGAGGGAATCCTTGAGCCGCGCCTCGCGTGTCTCCTCCTCGGAGAGGGTGCGGTAGTTCGCCTGAATCTCAGCTGGGAGCCTCTCTTCGTAGGCGCGTTGCTTGGCACCGATGTACTTGAATCCCGTCAGGGTCTCGACGCATTTCACTCCGAAGCCAAGGGCGATCACCTTCTGAAGGTCTGTTGTGACAAGGCTCTTGATCACGACGGCATGATGGCGATTGGACTCTGTCAGAATGCGCTTTTCAACAAGACGTTTTAGGCGGTACCAGACCATGAGCGAGCCGATCTGGTTGCCGGTGAGCAGTACCAGTTTCCCATTGGAATCACGGGCCGCGACACCCATACGGTCATCATCAGGATCAGTGGCCTGGACGAGATCAGCCTTCTCGATGTCGGCCAACTCCATCCCGAGCTTGAGAGCCTCGGGATACTCGGGGTTCGGGGACTTGACTGTGGGGAAGAGGCCGTCAGGAACCATCTGCGAAGGAACGGGCCAACACTCGACCCCCAAGCGGTGGAGCATCGGGATGATGATCACGCCTCCAACGCCATGGAGCGGGGTGAAGACGGTCTTGAGCTTTGGGGTTCGATGAAAAAGCTCGGGATCAACAATCAGCTTCTCCAGACGCTCCATGTAAGCCTCATCGATTTCGCGACCGATCTTAATCACCTGACCACGCTGCGCCTCTGGGAGGGGTTCGTAGGAATCGTCACCGGCATTCACCAGATCGATGATGCCCTGATCGTGGGGAGCGACCACCTGTCCACCGTCGTCGAAGTAGACTTTGTAGCCGTTGTAGCCCGGAGGATTGTGACTGGCCGTGATGTTGATGCCCGCGGCGGCATTCTTGTAACGAACGGCAAAGGAGAGCTCCGGCGTGGAGCGCGGGCCTTCGAAAAGCAGTGCATCACATCCCAGGTCGGTCATCACCTTGGCGGCCAGATCGGCGAATTCTCTTGAGAAAAAGCGGGTGTCGTAGCTGATAGCGATCGCGGGACGGCCCGGACGATTCTCCCGCTCATGCCACTGCCTCACATAGGTGGCTAGTCCGCGCGTGGCACGGGCAATGTTGTAGTCATTCATCGCGTTCGTGCCGATGCAGGCGTACTCGGGACGGCCATCAGGACGGCCGGGGCCCTTCTCGGCCGTCGTGATCACTTCGCCGATCGTCTTGCCCCGAAGACCTCCGGTACCGAAGGCCATGGTGCGGAAGAAGCGGTTGTTCAGCTCATCCCAGCGGCCTGACTCGACAAGTTCCGCGATGACGGCCTCGGCCAGAGGCGAAGTTCCTCGCGAGAGCATCGTGCGGATGTTCTCTGAGGAAGACTTCGGAAGTGTTCCAGTGGCCTCAGCCGCAGCAATGGATTCGATAAGGGTCGACATGGCATTTGTTGTAGTTTCATCACCGGATGAAAACGAACTTAAAATCGCAAAACGCTAACAGCGAATGCTTTACAATTATAAATGTAACTTGAAGTGCTTTGGTGCCTTCATCACTTCCTCCGGGTAGGGGGATTATTTACTGCCAGGTTTTACAGCGGCTATGCCGACGAGATCCTCGGGAAGCGCATCGGCCGGGAAGGTCTCCGGGGTCATCTGGATAAGGCTGACAAAAGGACAGCCGAAGTCGGGGAGATCTCCACCACTACGATCGACGATGGAGCCTGCCGCCACCACGACGCCGCCGAGGCCACGGACGATGTCGATGGTTTCCTGGACACGGCCGCCGCGTGTCACCACATCCTCGGCGACGATAAAGCGCTCGCCGGGTTTGATCTCGAAGCGGCGCATCACAAGGCTCCCATTCCCGTCCTTCTCGACAAAGATATGGCGGGTGCCGAGGTGCCGTGCCACTTCCTGACCGACGATGATGCCACCCACGGCCGGAGAGATCACGGTCGGCTTGTTTCCGTCGATTTCGGTGAGATAAGGACGTAGCTTCTCGGCCAATTCCCCGCAGACCTCAGCCGCGACGGGGGCATCCTGGAGCAGTAGGGCGCATTGAAAGAACTCGCGGCTATGAAGACCGGAACGGAGGATGAAATGACCGTGGAGCAGGGCTCCGGTCTGTTTGAAAAGAGCGAGGACGTCGGGCATTGGGAGAGAGGGGGAATGGTTAAAAAGTGAAAAGTGAAAAGTGAAAAGTGACAGGTGAAAGGCAGGTGAAGAGAGCCTTAAAAATGGGGAAACAGGATAAGGATGATTGGTTCGATTTTTAACTCTTCAACTCTTCATCCTTCTTAACCTTCCCCATCTCGCTGTGGGGCTCCGACAAAGGAGATCCCGCGCTTTTGGCGGTCGAGGAATTCCTTGGCAAGGACGCGGTAGGCTGTGGATCCGGGACCTTTCGGGTCATACTCGAGGATGGTTTTTCCAAAGCTCGGAGCCTCGCTGATGCGGACGGATCGGGGAATCGCCGCTTGGAAGACGACCTCCTCGAAGTGGGCGCGGACATCCCGCACGACGGCGGCGCTGATATTGGTTCGGACGTCGAGCATGGTCATGAGAAGTCCACTCATGGCGAGGGTCGGGTTGGCTCCGGACTCACGGATCTGTTCCATGACGCTAACCAGCTTGCCGAGCCCCTCGAGGGCGTAGTATTCGCACTGGATCGGGATGAGGATCTCGTCGGCGGCGCTCAGGGCATTGGTCATCAGGATGCCGAGCGATGGGGGACAATCCAGAATGATGAACTCGAAGCGGCCCGAGTTGCGCACTGGTTCCAACACACTGCGGAGCTGACCCAGGTGTCCCTCCATCCTTGCCACCTCGATCTCTGCGCCGGCAAGGTCGAGGTCGGCAGGAATGCCGGCCAGATTCGGAAGACGCGTCTCTTGGATGAGATCCTCCATCGGGGTCTCGCCGATCATTGCGGCATAAAGGCTACTCCCCTCACCTGTCTCGAGGCCCAAGGCGCTGGAGGCATTCCCCTGGGGATCCAAATCGAGCAGGAGGACGGGATGGCCCGACTCCGCGATGGCCGCGGCGAGGTTGACAGAGGTTGTCGTTTTTCCGACGCCACCCTTCTGGTTCGCGATGGCGATGACTTTGGTCTTCATAGAGATCAGTTTGCCGCCCCTCCATAGTAATCGGCAAGCCCTTGCGCCACCGCATCAGCATATTCCCTGTAAATGCTTGGCAAAGAGAGTCCGCCCACGTTCCTGCGACCCTCATAATCTGCGAGCTGGACTCTGTTGAAGACTGGCTTGCTGTTCATGACATACGGCTCGCAGTAGACCACGGGACACTCGAAGAGCCTATTGGCCAGTAGATTGCGTATCCAGAGGTAGGGGTTGGAGGAGGCGGGGATGGCATTGGCGCTATGGTAGGTGAAGGGAGGAAGGCCGGTGGCGGTGGCGAGGGAGCGTGCAACGGCCTCGGAGGCTCCGAGCTCTTCGCGATGTGTCCCTCCGAGCAGTTTCACGAGCATGGTGTAACGCTCATCCTCATGCAGGAGTTCGTTACCAGACATACCCCCGGAAAGAAGAAGGTGGAGATGGTTCTTATCAGTGAGGGTGGGTCGCGCAGGATTACCCCATTCCTCAGCATTGAAATGCAGGCAGACGACAAGATCAGGCCGAATGACGGAGTTCACCAAGCGGGCCCGGTTTCGGATCTCGCCGACCCGATAAAATAGCCGCTCTGCCTCGAACTCCAGACGGGTCCTCGAAAGCGGTGCCCCCTCTTCCTGAAGAGAAAGCGCCGCGGCTTTCTTGAGTTTGTCCGGCCGCAGAGAGGTTGTAGCTCCGTTTTTGGAGCGGGTCAGCCAGACTTCTGCGCCCATGGCTTCCAGTTTCTTTTTGAGGATCTTGGCAACAATCAACGTCATCTCTCCCTCCTCGACCGGCCTCGAGTGACCGATCTGGAACCAACGGGCCTCCATCCGGGCAAACTTCCCGCCAAGATGTCCTGGGTCGATCGCGATCCTCAGTCCCGCCAGCGGCTTGCCTGGTTGCGGGGAACGTTGTCCCCGTTCTTTCCAGAAACGAGAGGGGGTCTTGGCGGCACTCTCGGTAGAAGCCAGCGGCAGGATGACGGGTGTCGCCCCGTCATGAGGTGTGATAATTGCCTGACCCGGAGTCAGCGAGATCCATTGGCGCCAAGAGCCATCTGGCACATAGACCTGCCGGAGCAGGCGCTCGAATTCAGAGGCCGTGATAACTCCAGAAAAGCGGTGCAGGGTGCTCCAGTCGGGCGGCGAGGCCAACGGGCTCAATAGCGCACCCCTACCGGAAGGCATGGCCAGCAACAAAAGAGGCAGTACCAGGAGACGAAGGAGGCTTGCTTGAGGGAGGAGTTTCTTCACGTAAATGCATTTTTACATCGTCCCGGGTGCTTGTTTCGATAAAAACCGCTGGGTGATTAAAATCCTCTTCCTTGGCGATGTGGTTGGAGAGCCAGGTCGTATGGCCGCATGCCGGACCGCCGAGCTCTACCTGAAACGCGGCGATGCCGACTTTATCGTGGTCAACGGGGAGAACGCGGCGGCGGGTCGCGGGATCACCCCGAAGCTGGCGATCGATCTGATGAGGAGCGGTGTGGCGGTTATCACCACCGGCGACCACATCTGGGACCAGAAAGAGATTTATTCCTACATCTCCACCGAACCCAGGCTCCTACGACCGATCAACTATCCCCCCGGCACGCCTGGCGGAGGCAGCATCGTTCTCGATACGGCCCACGGCCCCATCGCCGTCATGAACGTCCAGTGCCGGACCTTCATGAAGAATTCGCTGGAGAATCCGTTCCTGGCAGCCTCAGCCGAGATCGAGCGCCTGCGCAAGGAGACTCCCGTGATCGTCGTCGATGTCCACGGCGAGACCACGAGCGAGAAGATCGCCATGGGCCGTCATCTGGATGGCAAGGTCTCGCTGGTCGTCGGAACCCACACCCATGTGCAGACCGCCGATGAGCGGATCTTTCCTGGGGGCACAGGCTTCCTCTGCGATGCAGGGATGTGCGGCCCGGAGGACTCTATCCTAGGCCGCGATTGCGGTGCCGTCGTGGGGCAGTTCCTCACCTCGATGCCGGCCAAGTTCCCGGTGGCCCGCGGGCCTGTCATGGCCTGCGGGGTACTTGTCGAGGTCGATCCTGAATCGGGAAAGGGCAAATCAATCCGTCGTGTCGTGGAACGCTACGCCGCCGCTTAGGGAAACTTCTACAGCGAGCTTTTCGCTGGCATTTGCTATCCGACAACCTAGTGTGCCGACGCAGTCTCTTTCGTACCATCCAACCTCCTTTTCCTATTCTTATGACGATCACCAAAGGCTCCGTAGTTCTCTTCGACTACACCCTCACCGACGATGACAAGGAGCTCATTGACTCCTCGAAAGACGCCGGCCCTCTCGCTTACCTGCAAGGTGAGAGCCAGATCGTCAAGGGCCTCGAGAAGGCCATGGAGGGCAAAAGCGCCGGTGACTCCTTCAAGATCAGCATCGCTCCCGAAGAAGGCTACGGCCTGATCGATCCGGAGAAGATCGCCGTGGTTGATGCCGATCAAATCGAGGGCGGGGATGAACTCGAGGAGGGGATGCAGTTGGAAGCCTCCCATGATAGCGAGGAGGACGAACAGGTCGTGGTTGTCTCCAAGATCGAGGGAAAGAAAGTAACCCTGGATGGCAATCACCCGCTAGCCGGCATGAACCTCCACTTCGACATCAAGATCCGTGAAGTCCGTGCCGCTACCGCCGAGGAAATCGAACACGGCCATGTGCACGGTGACGGCGGCCATCATCACTAGGTCACTAGGGGTATCGGCGAAAAGGTCGGGGGATGACGGCAAAGATCAGCCCCTAAATTCCAGACTCTGGACTGCGGGGCTTTTCCGCTTGGCGCGGCCGAGATTCTTCAAGAGGCGAAGTGCAGGATATAGCACGCCTCGGCTCGCTGTTTTTTCCATGGCGCTGGCATCTGCATCAAGATTCCGAAACTTTGACAAACTGTGGGCATGTTCCCACTGCCATTTCTCAAGTTCGTTTTCGACTTCATTGGCCTCACCCGTGTTGGAATTGATCAAATAAGCAACCTCCTCCAGTGGATAATGGCGTTTGATGCTTTCCGTAAAAACCGTCTCCAGAAGGGGTGCATCCATTTTGTCCGGCAGAATCTGCCTAAGGAATGCAACTTCAGTCGCAAAGAATTTTGTACCAACCACCCATGAGTTATTCTCAAACCAGTGTGTGGAGAGGATGCGCCGATTTTGAGACCGGAGAAGACTGACGACTGTGGAGACCCAGTCGGGTCGGTTCATGATCACATCGCCGCCGATCTTGACGAGATAGCGGTAGCCTTCCCGCTCTGCGAATTCGGCCATCTGTCGTAGGCTCTCTAACTCTCCCTCCTGAAGTCCCGATCGCTTGGGACGGGCCAAGACGTAGTCAGCATACGAACGCGTTTTGGTGTCTCTTAATGCGCCATCGCTAACAACTAACAAACGCACATCGCCACCATTGCGCCATCGGAAGTGCCGCAACACCTTCTTGAGAATTAACCTTGTTTCAAGGCTGCCTGCATAAGTCGTAACGCCGACCAGCGTGTTCGCAGGAAAGTCATCACTCATCATTCAAGAATTCATTAGGAGGAATCGCCAGTCCTTGCAATCGTTAGGAACTCACACTCCTACCGCAGAAAGAACCGGCCGCTCTTAATTTGTTGGTTCCTCGCTGTTTGGAGCGGGAAAAGCATCGACATCCGCTGGGAATTTGAACCACTAAGAGGGACCCAAGGGGGATCCAAGTAAGACCGAGGGATCAAATGGAATGAGCTCCGAGGATCGGAGCTGGAATGCCTGGCGGATCATCCCTGCAAGCTGGCTTGCGAGAGTGAGTCGCAAGGCCTTCCTCCCCGCAGTGCCTTCGGCACTGCATCCATGCCATTGTGATCGTGCATTTCGCTAACAGCCCTCACCTTCCAGCCTAATAGGCTGTCATCAGTCCTTTTCAGAAAACTTTGCAAGTCCTTGGCCGTTTTCTTAGTGGTGAAATAACCCTCTGCCTCCCGGAGTATGATCTTACCATCCACCCACAGGAAATAGCGAAGAGCCAATTTGTTTGATTGCCCCGGGCGCAGAACCGGTTTTTTACTTCAGATCGAAGCGGTCGAGTTCCATCACCTTGTTCCAAGCCGCAACGAACTCCTTCACGAAGAGCTCCTGGGCATCGGAGGAGGCATAGACTTCGGCAAGCGCACGTAGCTGGGAATTCGATCCGAAGACCAGATCCGCGATTGTGCCGGTCCACTTGAGCTCGCCTGTCTTCCGATCGCGTCCCTCCAGCACACCTGGAGTGGCGATGGACTTCGTCCATTTCGTCCCCATATCGAGGAGGTTCACGAAGAAGTCGTTGGTCAAGGTCTCGGGGCGCTTGGTGAAGACGCCATGCTCGGAGTGAGCGTCGTTAGCGTTAAGGACACGGAGACCGCCGATGAGCACTGTCATCTCGGGAGCGGTGAGTGTCAGTAAGTTGGCACGATCGATCAAGAGATCGGAGGTGAAACTTTCGGCACTCTTTCTGACGTAGTTGCGGAATCCATCAGCCGCAGGCTCTAGGACGGCGAAGGAGGCGACGTCGGTCTGTTCTTGGGAGGCATCCATGCGCCCTGGAGTGAAGGGGACCTTCAGATCTTGGCCGGCGTTCTTTGCTGCTTTTTCGATGGCTACACCTCCTCCGAGGACGATGAGATCGGCCAGAGAGACTTTCTTTCCTCCGGTCTGGGCTGCGTTGAAGTCCTTTTGGATGGCTTCGAGTGATTTGAGAACCTTGGCAAGCTCCGCAGGCTGATTGACTTCCCAATCTTTCTGGGGAGCAAGTCGGATGCGAGCACCATTGGCGCCGCCACGCTTATCGCTTCCACGGAAGGTGGAGGCAGAGGCCCAAGCAGTCGTCACGAGTTCGGAGATCTTGAGTCCAGAACCGAGGATGCGGCTCTTGAGGTCAGCGATCTCCGCATCACCGATGAGCGGATGATCGACTGCAGGGATGGGGTCCTGCCAGATCAGCACCTCGGCAGGAACATCCGATCCCAAGTAGCGGGCCCTCGGACCCATGTCACGGTGCGTGAGCTTGAACCAAGCCCGTGCGAAGGCATCGGCAAACTGATCGGGGTTGGCAAGGAAATGACGTGAGATCTTCTCGTAGGCAGGGTCAAACCTGAGCGAGAGATCGGTCGTGAGCATGGTGGGGAGATGTTTTTTTTCGGAGTCAAAGGCATCGGGAATACTCGCTTCAGCATTCTTGGCCACCCACTGGTGAGCTCCGGCAGGACTCTTGGTCAGCTCCCAGTCGTAGTTGAAGAGGTTCTCAAAATAGTAGTTGGACCATTGGGTCGGTACTTGAGTCCAGGTGACTTCCAGACCGCTGGAGATCGCGTCGGGTCCCTTGCCGCTGCGGAAGTCACTCATCCAGCCGAATCCCTGTTCCTCGATCGCGGCTGCTTCGGGAGCCGGACCGACATGACTAGCCGGGCCAGCACCGTGGCACTTGCCAAAAGTGTGCCCACCGGCAATCAACGCCACGGTCTCCTCGTCATTCATTGCCATCCGGGCGAAGGTCTCCCGTATATCCCGCGCGGCGGCGACCGGGTCAGGGTTGCCATTGGGTCCTTCGGGGTTCACATAAATGAGTCCCATCTGCACGGCGGCAAGTGGGTTCTCGAGCTCGCGGTCACCGCTGTAGCGCTGGTCATCAAGCCATTCCTTCTCGGCCCCCCAATAAATCTCCTCAGGTTCCCAGATATCTTCTCGTCCACCTGCAAAGCCGAATGTTTTGAAGCCCATCGACTCCAAGGCGACGTTACCGGTTAGAATCATCAAGTCGGCCCAGGAGAGCTTCTTTCCGTACTTCTGCTTGATCGGCCAGAGAAGACGTCGTGCCTTGTCGAGGTTCACATTGTCGGGCCAGCTGTTAAGGGGTGCGAAGCGCTGGCTGCCGTTGCCTCCGCCACCGCGTCCATCCCCGGTGCGGTAGGTGCCGGCACTGTGCCAGGCCATACGGATGAAGAGAGGGCCGTAGTGACCAAAGTCGGCGGGCCACCATTCCTGCGAATCCGTCATCAAGGCGGTCAGGTCTTTTTTCACGGCCTCTAGATCGAGACTCTGGAACTCCTTGGCGTAATCGAACCCCTCCTCCATGGGATCGAAGAGCGGGGAATTCTGGTTCAGAAGCTTCAAATTGAGCTGATTGGGCCACCAGTCAGTATTACGGGATGAGCCTTTGAATGCTTGAGGATGCACTTTGCCTGTGAAGGGGCACATAGATTCCGTGTTCATAATAATACCTTATTTTAAAATGATGCCGGCTTGAAGCTCAATGATAGAGTCATCGCCCTCTTGTTGAAAATACGGTTCTCCGAAGGGTCGAGGGTCGAGAGGCGAGAGGCGAGAGGCGGTAATGAATCTGGAACTCAGCCGTAACGGATGCGTAGCAACGGCCGGGCTAGCCAACTCAGGAATTGCATGCCAAGCCCTCGACGCTCGACTGTCGACCCTCGACTCCCTGCAGTACCTCCTCACCTCTGCGCCTATGCGCCTCTGCGGGAGTCCTTTATTTTCTTTATTTTCTTTATTTTCTTTAGTTCCTGAGTTCCTGAGTTCCAGATTTTTCCCCTGCATCTGGGCCTTACGTCCTCACCCACTTCAAACAGCGAGGAGCCGAAAATACTTACTTGTTTCCTTTGAGCACCCTAGGAATCACCATGATGCAGCACCTTGATCAGCTTCTCTCCTTGCCGGCCCCGGTCCTGGCATTGGCCCCGATGCAGGATGTGACCGATCTGCCTTTCTGGAAGCTCATGACCCGCTATGGTGGGGCCGATCTCTACTACACGGAGTATTTCCGCGTCACGGCTTCCTCGGGCCTCGACAAGCCGATCCTGGCCTCGATCACACAGAATCCCACCGGTCGCCCCGTCATCGCCCAGATGATCGGCAACGATATCCCCTCACTCGTTCGTACGGCCAAGGAGTTGGGCCATCATCCCATCGCGGCGATCGATCTGAACCTCGGCTGCCCCGCCCCCGTGGTCTACCGCAAGTGCGCGGGAGGGGGTCTACTGCGTGATCTTCCCCGTATCGATAAAATCCTCGGGGCTTTGAGGGACGCCATTCCGGAGAAGTTCACGGTGAAGACCCGTCTTGGCTTCGACACGGAGCAGACCCTTGAGGCACTTCTCCCTCTCTTTGCAAAACACTCCATTGATCTGGTGACTGTCCATGGACGGACGGTACTCCAGATGTACAGCGGAGGGATTCGCCATGATCTGATCCGGATGGCGGCCGAATCACTTTCTTGCCCAGTCCTGGGAAATGGTAATGTCTCCACTCCTGTCGATGCCGAGAGTCTCCTGCAGGAAACCGGTGCCCGCGGTCTCATGATCGGACGCGGCGCGGTACGCAATCCCTGGCTCTTTTCCCAAATCCGGGAGCATCTTGCGGGGAATGAGATCACCTACCCGACAGGCCGCGAAGTCCTAGCCTACATTCACGATCTCTACGAGACGGTCTGTGACCCGAGCATTCCGGATCCCAAAGGGGTTCAGAAGATCAAGAAATACGCGAACTTCATCGGCGAGGGGATCAGTACGGAGTTCCTCCATGCCGTTCGTCGTGTCGGCAGCAAGGAGGCTTTTTTTGCTCTCTGCAAAGAGCATCTGGATCATGGGGAGGCGATGATGCTCGCACCTGCGTCGCAAGGAATTTAGGCTAAAGCCTATTAGGCTGATAGATGCTGAAATTACTAAATTCAAAAGATGCGAATCGGATGATCTTGGACAATAATTCCCATCACTCAAATTTCCCTGACCTAACAATCTAATAGTCTAACAGTCTAACAGCCTCCACCCCACGAATGTTCGAAATCAAACCCCGTGACAAGATAGTCGAGCGCGCCCTTCTGGTCGGCGCCCACACGGTTGGGGAATCGCGTGAGGATGCGGAGGATCTCCTGAACGAATTGGGGGAACTGGTGCGCACGCTGGGCGTGCCCATCGCGGAGAAGCAACTGGTGCAGATCCGCGAACCACAGGCCCGTCTTTTCGTTGGCTCGGGCAAGGCTGAGGAACTCTGCGAGCGGGCACGTGAGCTCGGGTGCGATGTGATCATCTTCGACAATGAGCTGACCCCTGCGCAGCAGCGCAACTGGGAAACCATTTCCAAGATCACCGTGATCGACCGCCAGGAAATCATTCTCGATATCTTCGGGACGCGCGCCCAAACCCGCGAGGCGAAGATCCAGGTCGATCTCGCACGCATGTCGTACTCCCTGCCGCGTCTGACGCGAGCCTGGAGTCACCTTGGCAAGCAAGGCGGCGGTATCGGCTCCAAGGGCGAGGGTGAGAGCCAACTCGAGCAGGACAAACGCAAGATCCGTGGTCAGATGGATCACCTCAAGCGTGACCTCGTGGAGGTCCGACGCAACCGTGCCAACCAACGCAAGGACCGCAAGCGGGCCCCTGTCCCGAATGTCGCCATCGTCGGCTACACCAACGCGGGCAAATCTTCCCTGCTTCGTCGGCTCACCGGCGCCGAGGTCCTGGTCGAGGATGCTCTCTTCGCGACGCTCGACACGACCACCCGCAAGATTGATCTCCCAAACAAGCAGCCGCTCCTGCTGACCGACACGGTCGGATTCATCAGAAAGCTTCCCCACCAATTAGTGGAGTCGTTCAACGCCACGCTAGAGGAGGCCGTGATGGCCGACTTCCTTGTCCACCTGCTTGATGCCTCCCATCCGCGTGTGCTGGAGTTCTACGGCACCACGATGAAGGTTCTGAATGATCTCGGCGCTGATCATAAGAAGACTCTCACCGTCTTCAACAAGATCGACCGCGTCGAGGATCCCATCACGCGCGCGATGCTTCGCAATGCCTACCCCGAGGCCATCTTCATTTCAGTTCACTCCGGCGAAGGGCTCGATCTGCTGGTCGAGCAACTCGGGAATCTCGTCGGCGAGGGAAACAAGGAGGTCGGTTTACTCATCCCGCACAGCCGTCCCGACATTCTAGCCAAGCTCCACCGCGAGGGTGTCGTGCACGAGACCGTCTACGAAGAGGAGTGCAGTCGCATCCGAGCAACGGTTCCCGAAAGGCTTAGAAATGCCCTTTCCGAATTCCTCGTTTCCTGAGCGATCGAAAACTTCGGCACTATTGTCACTCTTTCGAGCTTCCCCAAAGCCATACATCTCATGCTAGCTTCCTGATTCCATGAGCGACGAACCCAAAGCACCTGCAGATCTTTCCTCCTTGGGGATCGATCTCTCCGACATGTTCCGTCCCGCGTGGACAACCGAGACCTCCGATAGCTCGGCTCGCCTTGCGGCGCAATTCGACGAGGGGGACCGCCCACAGCGCTTCGACGGACGCGGCGGGGATCGAGGCAGAGAGAGGGGGCCGGGACGCGACGCCCGCAGCCCGAGACCCGACAGAGGACCACGTCCTGATCGTCCTCGTACGGAAGGTCGTCGTGAAGGACCTGGAGGATCTGGAGCATCTGGATCTGGATTTGGAGCATCAGGACAAGGTGGCGGCCAAGGCCGTGGACCTGGGGGAGCTCGTCCAAACACAGGCACAGGTGCCCCACGTGGCGATCGCAGTGATCGCAGAGGGCCGCGCGACGAGCGTGACCGTCGTCCGGAGCCGCCTTCAAAGCCTGCCCTCGAAGGATGGAAGCTCCAGCTAGTACCAGAATTCGCGGCCATCGAGGGCATCGCCAAGCAGATCCGTTCTCGAGTCAAGGCCTACCCCCTCTTCGAAATCGCCCGCCTGATCGTCCAGCTCTCGGATCGCTACAGCGTGAGACTGCAGGCCGAGAACGAGGAGACGCCTGAGCTCTTCCGCGCGAAGGCCGACGGTTCGGTCTGGCAAACCCGCAAGGAGGCGGCCAGTCACCTCCTCTCCAAACATCTTGGAAAGTTTTACCGTAAATCCTCCGTCACCTCGGAACCACCGAAGGGAGCCTTCTCCGTGGTCGCCCAATGCGGTATGAGCGGCGTCCTCCTCGGCCCACCGAATCATCACGAGTATACCTCGCGCCTGATCTCCCTCCATGCGGAGCGCTTCAGGAACATGCCCTTCGATGCCTACAAATCTCGCATCAAGATGATGCGCGACGAGGCGCTGATCGAGCAGTGGAAGACGGAACAGTCCACCAAGACCGTCTATATCCCAGTCACGGAAGAAGTCGCCTCACAGGCGATCGAAGAGATCTTGCCAGCATCAGAACCAGTTGCCGACATCGCTCCTGTAGCTGAAGAGCAAGCGATCGTGGAAGGTGCCGCCGAGATCGCCACTGAGACGCCAGCCGAGGAAAAGACCGAAGAGGCCGCACCATCCGAGGAAGTGGTGTCAGAGGCCGTCACTACGACAGAAGAACCAGCTGCCGAAGGAGTCAGCTCCGAAGAAGGGGAAACCGCTCCTGCCCTAGATGGCAACCAGAGCAAGTCCGAAGAGGGCCTCACACTGGAACAGATCACCGCCCATTTCAACGAGCACCATGCCGAGCACGAAATCGAAGCTCTCGGACGTGACATCACCCTGGGTGGAGCCGTCGCCCTTCACGGATCGACCCCTCTCCTCCGAGAGCTCCTCCTCCAAAATCTTCAGGAGATGGACCGCTTTCCTCTTGTCCTAGCCCAGGTGCTCGGAAAGGAGCTGACCAACCGTAGCCTTCAGCTCTTCAAGTCCCACAAGAAGATTATCAATGTCTCGATGGCTCGTCCGCGCTATCTCGACAGGGAGACCACTCCGATCGGTGAGAGTTTCAGGACCATCCTCGATTACCTGGAGGCCCATCCGAATCAGCACCGTGACAAGCAGTGGTCGGCACTTCTCGCGCTCCGAACAGAAAACTCGGAATCGGCTCCTCTAAATCCTTCGGCCACGATTGAGACGGATGCCGCCGCTGCAAGTACGACCGTGGAACCAATTGCAGAAACAGTTGTGGTGATTTCTGAAGTCGATGCATCGACAGAAGCTGCCGAGGCGCCAACACCCACAGAAGTTGTGCCAACCGCTGATGTCAGGAAAGAAAGGGCTTCCGCTCCAGTTGTTGATGCAGAGACCTTGAAACGTCGTGAGCAGGCATTGGGTGCCGATCTACTCTGGCTCCTCCATCAGGGCCATGTCATCGACTTCGCGATGGGGAATCTACAGGCCGCCACGCGCCCTGTTCCCAAAACTCCCCCGACACCACCAACACCCAAAGCTCCAAAAACTTCTTCAGCCCCCAAAGCTTCTCCAGTCTCCACTCACAAGGAAGAGACCACGACGGAAGCGGAAGACCTCACTCTCCAGGGTGATGCCGGAGAGGTTCTCGAGGGAGGTGCGGCGACGCACTCCACAGAGGCTGAGCAGGATATTATTCACGAGCCTGCGGAGCATCATGAGCCTCTAGAAATCCCGGCAGGCACGAACTTGGTAAGCTCCACTCCGGTCGATCCGGGTCAGGCTCTTCCTCACTGATCGTTCGCTGATCGTGGCTTCACTCTACGAGTCGCCGAAACTCCTCGGGGAGTATCTCCTGCTTCATTATGGCGGGGCGGAGGAGTTATGCCATGAGGCGCTTCCCGTTGATCGTGCAATCACGGATCTTCCTTTTCCCGTCCGATGCGTCCGGGAACTACTCGACCCAGAGCTACTCCCTTCCGGCGCATGTGCCTTAGAGGCGGGATGCTCCGTCGGAGCCTCTGCTTTCGAGCTCGCACGCACCTGCCGCCGCGTCGATGCCAGCGACTATTCCGATTCCTTCATCAATGCCGCGAAGAAACTCCAAGCAGAAGGGTGTCATGACGGAGTGCGTCTTCTGGAAGGAGCGATCACCGCGCCGTTTCAGGCTGTTGTTTCACCAGAGATCGACCGAAGCAGGGTTTCGTTTTCCGTGATGGATGCCACTGCTCTTCCCCAGGCAATAGGTCCTTACGATGTAGTTCTGGCAGCCAACTTGATCTGTCGTCTTCCCGACCCTGAAGCCTTCCTTGCGCGATTGCCCTCACTCGTGAAACCAGGCGGCCAACTTTTACTCACTACTCCCTTCACCTGGCTTGAGGAATACACGCCCAGGGATCGCTGGATCGGAGGTGTCGATGCTGATCGCCGCAGCGAGGAGGAACTCACCAAGAGGCTTTCTGGCGAGTTCAAGTTGCATCGGCGCGTCGATCTGCCATTCCTGATACGAGAGCATGAACGGAAATACCAACTCGGCATCGCCCTCGGGACCTCCTGGATCAGGCAGTAATCCCGTGTTTGACCCTGTGGATTGGGAAGCCCGTTATCAGGCGGGAGATAGACCTTGGGACGAAGGATACGCATCACCAGCCCTGACGGAATTCCTGACCCGCCACCCGATCCTTGGTGAAGTGCTCGTCCCAGGATCAGGCCCGGGCCACGATGTCAGAGCCTTGGCGGCTCAATCTGGTAAAACATCCGTCACCGGGCTTGATCTTTCAGCCACCGCAATCGCCCTCGCACGCTCCTATCCCATTACCGGCGGGGAACATTACGAGCAAGGGAACCTCTTTGCCCTACCAGAGGCATGGAATGGCCGGTTCGACTGGGTCGTCGAACACACCTGCTTCTGCGCCATTCCTCCATCCTTACGCAGCGCCTATGTTACTGCTATTAGCAGAACCCTTAAACCCGGCGGTCACTTCTTTGCCATCTTCTACCTCACTCCCGCAGCCCTCGAGGGGCCACCCCATGGAACAACACGTGAAGAGATCAAACAGCTCTTCGAGGCTGATTTTGAACAACAGGAGGAATGGCTCCCAAGCGAGGCCTTCGAGGGGCGTGAGGGACGCGAACTCTGTCAGCTAAGAAGAAAAGGCTAGGAGGCTATGAGACTATTAGTCTGATAGACTGTTAGGACGGATTTATGCGAGACCACAGAAAACTACGGGCATTCGTCCTGGCAGATGAACTCGCCATCCAGATCTATCAACTGACGCAAAAGTTCCCGAAGGAAGAGATGTATGGTCTCACGTCCCAGATGCGGAGAGCTGCGGTTTCCGTTCCGTCGAATATCGTGGAAGGATGCACCCGCGAAGGTGAAGTGGAATACCTCAGGTTCCTTGAGATATCATTCGGCTCCTTACGGGAGCTTCACTACCAACTGAGCTTTGCACAGCGGCTCGGGTATTGTGATCCGACCCTCTTTCTACTTTGTGACTCAAAAAGCGAGGAAACTGAAAAAGTGCTCGCCGCACTGATCCGCTCCATCCGCCAAGGCTAATAGTCTAACAGCCTACAGCCTAATAGCCTTCAGCCTATCCCCCCTATGAGCGACTGCTGCCACCACAATCATTCCACTCATGAGCCAAAAAGCGCCATGCCGTGCGAGGCTGTGGAGGGATCCCTCTACACCTGCCCGATGCACCCGGAGATCCTTAAGGAGGCTCCGGGCGATTGTCCGAAATGTGGGATGGCACTAGAGCCTCTGATTCCCACCGACGATGATTCGGAGTTGAGAAGCCTGGCCCGGAGATTCTGGCTTTCGGTCATCCTTTCTCTCCCGGTTGTGATTCTGGCGATGGCTCCCATGGTAGGGATGACTCTCTTTCATGGCTCTTTCACGGAGTGGCTGCAGTTCTTTCTCTCCCTACCCGTGGTGCTCTGGTGTGGTGCGCCGATCTGGGTGAAGGGATTGCGCTCATTCGCCTCGGGTCAGCTGAATATGTTCTCACTGATCGTTCTGGGGACAGGGACAGCTTTTCTCTACAGCGTCGTACTGCTACTTTTTCCAAGATCTGTCACTCATGGCTCAGGTCTTTATTTCGAGGCTTCAGCGGTCATCATGACCCTTGTCCTCATGGGACAGTGGCTGGAGGCAAAGGGACGCTCAAAGGCCGGAACTGCCCTGCGGGAATTACTGAACCTGACGCCGCCGATCGCCCGGCATGTTCAGGCTTCAGGCGACCGGGATGTACCTGCCGATTCGCTGCGTCCTCACGATCGAGTCCGCATCCTTCCGGGGGAGAAACTCCCCTCCGATGGGGAGATCGTCGAGGGGTGGAGTGCCATCGACGAATCGATGATGACTGGCGAGCCCCTGCCGGTGGAAAAATCCGTCGGTGCGATGGTCTCGGCCGGCACCCTGAACACCTCTGGGAGCTTCATCATGAGCGTAACCCGGATAGGGGCTGAGACAGCTCTTTCCCGGATCATCCAACTGGTAGCTCAGGCCCAGCGGAGCCAAGCGCCGATCCAGCAGCTTGCCGACCGAGTAGCTATGGTTTTTGTTCCGGTCGTTCTCTGTATCAGTATCGTCACCTTCGCACTCTGGATGCTGCTTGGGCCTCAGCCCCGTCTCTTTGCCGCCATCACAGCCGCAGTTTCCGTCATCATGATTGCCTGCCCCTGCGCTCTTGGTCTCGCCACGCCGATGGCCTTGATGGTCGGGATCGGCAGGGCTGCTTCCCACGGCATCCTTGTCCGTTCGGCTGAGACCCTTCAGCGTCTGGCTACGGTGAATCTCATCGCTCTCGACAAGACGGGCACCCTGACCAAGGGAAAGCCTAGTCTTATCGCGATCCACTCCTTCGGTATCTTGGATGAACACAGATTGCTGATGCTGGCAGCGGGGGCGGAACTCGGGAGTGAGCATCCTCTTGCCAGATCCATCGTGACCCATGCGCGTCAGCAGCAGATTGAGGTTCCCAAGGCCACCTCCTTCCAGTCTTTCGCCGGCGGAGGCATCACGGCACTTGTCGATAAAGAGCGGATTCTCATGGGAACGACAAAATTCCTGGCTGAGTGGGGCGTCGATACGACTCCATTTGACACGCTGGCTTCCGATATCTCGGGCGGCTTGGTGGCGATGGCGGTGAATGAAAGGGCGGCCGGCCTCTTCATCTTTCAGGATACGATCCGTCCTTCGGCAAAAAAGCTGATTGGGGAACTCCGTGATCTCGGAGTGAGGGTCGTCATGCTCACCGGAGATCGGGCAAGCACGGCCGAAGCAGTGGCCAAGGAACTCGGCATTCCCGAGTACAGGGCAGGCCTCTCGCCGGAGGCTAAGGCCCGTGAGTTTGTGCAATGGAAAGCCCAGGGCTTTTGCACTGCCATGGCTGGCGACGGCATCAACGACTCCCCCTCACTAGCAGTTGCCGATGCCTCGATCGCCATGGGGGCTGGTTCGGACATCGCTAAGGAGACGGCCGGGATCATCCTGCTGAGACCCTCGCTTGAAGGGATCGTCAGCTCCATCCGTCTGAGCAGAAGGATCATGACCATCATCCGGGAGAACCTCATCTTCGCCTTTGCCTACAACATTCTCGGCATACCGATCGCGGCAGGAGTGCTCTACCCCTTCTTCGGAATCCTGCTCAGCCCCATGATCGCCGCAGCTGCCATGAGCCTGAGCTCCGTCTCGGTGATCGCGAATTCACTCCGATTGAAACATATAAATCCGAATCGATAAAAATTAGAAATAAAGCCCTCTAGGTCTAGGCATAGGCCTAGGCCTGGGCCTTTATCGATTAGCTAATAACCGTCCCTTGCAACGCATAAAAATCCTCCCCGTGAAGAAACTCGCTCAGTCCTTGGACAAATACAGGGCCATCTTCTCAATCGGTCTTCAGAACACCTTTGTCTACCGATGGAATTTCCTGCTCCGCTCTCTCTTTGCCTTGATCCCGCTCTTCGGCACGGTCTTTGTCTGGCGGGCCATCTATAGCGGTACCACGGGTACGATCGCTGGGTTTGATTTAGAACAGATGATCTTCTATTTTCTGATCGTCCTACTCGTCGACAATCTGATTACGCCCACGGAGGACGAGTGGCAGATCGCAGCGGAGATCCGAGAGGGACAGCTGAGTTCCTTTCTGCTTAAGCCATTCGACTTCCTAGCCTACCGCTCCTGCATTTTTATTGGCTCACGCCTTATCTACACGGTTGTGACACTCCTGCCAGTGGTGGCGGTCTTCTGGTGGTACAGGCAATATCTGCATTGGCCCGAACACGCTTCCACCTGGGGAATTTTCACGGTTAGCCTTATCATGGCGGGCGCCATCCAGTTTCTGATCGCGTATTCTCTAGCGATGCTGGCCTTCTGGATCCTGGAAATTTCGACCGTGATCTTCATCCTCTATTCCTTTGAATATTTCCTCAGCGGCAAGCTCTTCCCTCTCGATACCATCCCAGGAGTTGCCGGAACGGTGTTGCGCCTTCTTCCCTTCCCATACGAGCTCTACTTCCCTGTAGCAGTCCTGATGGAGAAAATCCAAGGCCCCCAGCTCTGGAGTGGCCTGACAATTCAGGCTGTCTGGGTGCTACTCTGCTTCCTGCTCGCCCGAGGACTCTGGAGTGCGGGCATTCGCCGCTACGAGGCCGTTGGGATTTAAGAATCCACCCCATCCAGACCGCTCGGGAAGGTGGTCGTTGATGATGCGAACCGTCACACCCGTACCGACACGATCGCAGAGCACAGCCACATCCTTGGATCGCATCCGGATGCATCCGTAGCTGGCCGGCCGCCCCAGGGCGCTCTCCTGTGGGGTTCCGTGGATATAGATACCCCGACCGAAGGCGTTCCTGTTTGCCGGTTCGATCCCCTCTAGCCAGAGAATGCGTGTCACGATCGGATCGCGGCCCGGAGCGTTCGGCTTGAGAACCTCGCCGGTCGGCCTGCGCGAGCGAAAGACGGCACCGAGCGGTTGGCCCATGCCGATCTTCATGCGGACGAAAAATTTTCCAAGTGGCGTGGCATAACTCCCCAACCGGTCGCCAATTCCGAACCGGGAGGTTGAGACCGGATAGATGGCCTGTGGTTTGCCATCGGTCTTCAGTAGCAATCTCTGATCCTTCACGCTCACGATGATCTCATGATGAAGATCACCGGTGGTGGGCAACGCTGGCTGATCTCCTTCTGCCTGCAGGGAGGCGGTTAAAGAAAAGAGAGCGAATAGATAGGAAAAATACCTCAAGGCGATAAGCTGGCCTTATAAGAGCGGCCCGTCAACTCGGTCCGGTGCTTTTTTTTTAAAGTCCCGTCTCTTTTAGATGCCCTTCGGTGACCACGACCTGCGCGCCCGTGCCGACGAGTTCGTAGAGTGTTTTGACATCGACGGAGCGCATCCGGATGCACCCGTAGCTGGCTGGGGTGCCGAGGAGTGACTCCTGAGGTGTGCCATGAATGTAAATGCAGCGGCCGAATGCATTGCGATTGTGCACTTCCAAACCATCAAGCCAAAGAATACGTGTCACAATGGGATCACGTCCCGGAGCATCCGGCGGAAGGACCTCCCCCGTCGGCTTACGCGAATGAAAGACAGTTCCCAGCGGAGAGCCCGCACCAATCTTCTTGCGGATACAAAGATGACCGACTGGCGTAGCATAGCTTCCCTCGCGGTCACCCGTCCCGTATTTCGAAGTCGAAACCTTGTAAAGAGCCACGGGCTTCCCATCGGTCAGCACGAGCATCTTCTGATCGGGAACGCTCACGATCAGGCAATGATGGGTGTCCGCACAACCGGAGAGAAAAAGCACCACTCCGCAGAGCAACGCTGAAAACAATACCAAATGAAGACTCAGGTTCCTGATCATGCTTGCAGCGATGCCGCGACCTCGGCCGCGAAATAGGTCAGGATCATGTCAGCTCCGGCGCGCTTGATGGCCAGCAGGGATTCATCCCTCGTTGCCTCGTAATCGAGCCATCCCAACCGGGCGGCTGCATGGATCTGGGCATATTCGCCAGAGACCTGATAGGCCGCGACAGGAAGTAGTGTGTGCCCGCGCACAGCCCGGATAATATCTAGGTACGGACCAGCAGGCTTCACCATCACCATGTCGGCCCCCTCCTCCTCGTCGAGTTGCACCTCATGCAGAGCCTCACGTACATTACCAGGGTCCATCTGGTAACCCCGTTTATCGAGTTTGGGGATCGATTTGCCGGAACCGCTCTTCACTGCATCCCGGAAGGGTCCGTAGTAAGCGGAGGCATATTTGGCGGCATAAGCTAGAATTCCCGTACCATGAAATCCGGCGGCATCCAGCGCCATGCGGATCGCCTTCACCCGCCCGTCCATCATGTCAGATGGTGCGACGATATCCGCTCCAGCTTCCGCCTGCGCTATGGCCAGCTTCTTCAGCGCCTCAACCGTGGAATCATTGTCGACTTCACCACGGGCATCCAGCAAGCCATCATGGCCATGGTCGGTGTAGGGATCGAGAGCCACATCAGCGATAATGGCTAAGCCGGGGCAAGCCTCCTTAACCGCTCGAATCGCAGAGAAAAGAATATTCTCCGAGGCATTGGCATGGGAACCCTCAGAGTTCTTCTTCGAGCCCTCAATGCAGGGGAAAATCGCCATTGCCCTGATTCCGACTTGCTCCAGGTGCCGACACGTCTCGACCAGCGACTTAACCGTATGCCGGACCACTCCGGGCATCGACTCCACAGGCTCGGAAACTCCCTCACCCGCACGGACAAACAGGGGTTGAATCAAGTCCTCCGGACGCAGAACAGTCTCTCGGACCAGCGAACGCACGGCGGGTGTGGCGCGGTTGCGCCGCATCCTGCGTAGGAGATCAAGTCCGGATCGCGTCATGCTCATCCATGTATCTTCCCCGACTCAAGCGGCTAGTCAAGGCACTCGCGTTCATCTAACCGGGAATCTGGTCACCCTAACGGGATGATCCTGCCAATGGCAGGCTCTGCAGTTTCCCTGCGGAGAAAGAGTAATGCCGCTGATCGCGGCATGGCAGTCAAACCCGTGTTACTCCCAATTGGGAGCACCAAGGAGAAAAATAACCTGTAAAATCCACCGGGGGTTTCTGCGTCTAAACTTTTTTACCGAAGGATTTCTGCGAGAGTGGCCATTCGTTTGGCTCTAAGAGCGTCAAGAAGCTCTTTCCGGCGAAAGAGATGCTGCTTTCCGAGCTTTGCTACACCCCTGCATCTTCCTCCTTTGGTGAACAAACTCTAGCGAGTTGAGTGATTGCGTCAGCAAGGGCATGCAAGCTTTGCTGGAGCGTGCGGACTTGAGGATCTGATGGATTGAGATTCATAGGAGAAATCCATAATCCACCTAGGATTATACCCGAAAGGGTACTTTTTCTTAAAATACCCCCTTGATGTACCCTATCGGGTATAGTAACCATAAATTCAGAGATATTTATACCCTATCGGGTTTATTTTATGAACGATACCTTGATTCAATTTGTGAAAACCAAAAGGAGGGCCTTAGGTTTGACGCAACTCGAGTTGGCCGATCGGGCTGGGCTTGGGCTGAGGTTCATCCGCGAACTTGAACAGGGTAAGCAAACTCTGCGCCTCGATAAGGTCAACCAGGTCATGGCGCTCTTCGGCCACAGAATGGAACCTGCGCCGTTTCGCAAGGAGGTAGGCGATGAGAAAAGCTGAAGTCCTTTTGAATGATCGTCCGGTCGGGCTGCTGGAGGAGATAGAAGGTGGATATCGCTTCACTTACCAGCGAGAGCACTTGAAGGATCCGAGTGCTTTGCCTGTGAGTTTGTCACTCCCGCTGCAGTCGGAGGCGTATGAGGACAAGCGCCTCTTTCCATTTTTCGATGGACTGATCCCAGAGGGGTGGTTGCTCGACATCGCCGAGAGTACTTGGAAGCTGAACCCGCGAGACCGGATGGGCTTACTCTTGGCTTGTTGCCGTGATTGCATTGGAGCGGTGGGCGTCGCGCCCATCAGCGAGGAGGTAAATCATGAGTGAACGTGTCTGCAAAATCTGTCTGGAGCCGATTGAAGATGCAGCATCCGACTACCATCCCTCCTGCTCTCGAAAGCTCTTTGGGTCGTCACATCCGCCCAAGCTTCCCTATTCAGGGAAAGATCTCGATGCGCTGGCTGAGCAGGTAGTGCGACAGCATATCGCCGTTCCAGGTGTACAACCTAAGCTCTCCCTGCACCTTGACCGCGCTGGGCGATCCGATTCAGGGCGTCTAACCCTTGTAGGTTTGGATGGTGGATACATCCTGAAGCCCGCGGTAGAAAGATTCCCCGAGATGCCTGAGTTGGAGCACCTCACCATGCAAATGGCCAAGGGCTTGGGAATTGAGACCGCAGCATGTGGCATCATTGACCTAGAGGATGGAAAGAAGGCTCTAATCGTCCTTCGGATGGATCGAGTGAAAGATGAGAAGCTTGCCATGGAGGATATGTGTCAGCTTGGGGACAAGCTTGCGGAGGAAAAATACCGAGGCTCCATCGAGAGCGTTGGCAGGATCATTCTGAAGCATTGTGGCAATCCCGGGTTTGATGTCCTGAGATTCTACGAGGTTATGCTCTTTTGCTTCCTTACAGGCAATGCAGACATGCATTTCAAAAACTTTTCCCTGATCCGAAGCTCTGAGGGAGAGATCCGTTTTTCTCCTTCCTATGACCTGCTACCGACTTTTCTACTCCTGCCATCCGATACCGAAGAATCCGCTCTGACAATTAACGGCAAGAAAAAGCGTCTTGAGTTGAAGAACTTCCGGGCCTGCGGAGCATCCCTGCAGCTCACAGAGCGTCAGATGGCGAATTCCTTGCGCCGCATCGAAAAGGGACTTCCCGGGCTTTTATCCGTGATTGAACGCGGATTGTGTTCACGGGAGACCAAAGACCGCTACCGAAACCTGGTCTTGGATAGGTGGCAGCGACTAGTGAAAAACCCAGAAGAGGCTAAAGCATAGCAGTCCCACTGGGATCTCATTTTAGGCACCCATGCCACGTCTTGAGGCCCGTAAGAAACTATCTTGAGATCTCTCAAGTCCCGCGCTCCAAAGTACAGGTAACAAAAGGTAACACAGATCTGGCCAAAGTGACTCTTCCTGTCGTTTTTGGTTGAGCAATGGCGACCGCCTGTAGAGCCTTTATTTAAGGGCTTTAAGAGGCGGAAGAGCCACTCGGGAGAGTGGCCACCCTAACGGGATGATCCTGCCGATGGCAGGCTCTGCAATTTCCCTGCGGAGAAAGAGTAATGCCGCTGAGCGCGGCATGGCAGTCAAACCCTACGGGTTCGAATTCGCCTTGCGGCGATTGCCAACAAAGTTGGCCACCCTAACGGGATGATCCTGCCAGTGGCAGGCTCTGCAATTTCCCTGCGGAGAAAGAGTAATGCCGCTGAGCGCGGCATGGCAGTCAAACCCTACGGGTTCGAATTCGCCTTGCGGCGATTGCCAACAAAGTTGGCCACCCTAACGGGATTCGAACCCGTGTTACTCCCGTGAAAGGGGAGTGTCCTAGGCCACTGGACGATAGGGTGTCATAGTGGGAAGGAAGAAAATGCCTTAAGTAGGCAGTATTTCAAGCAAAGTTATCAGGGGGCCTACCCCAACCGTCCTGATCTGTTCCCGATCAGGACGATCACAGAGCGCTCGGTTAGGGTGATGGTGGACTGATCGGCGATGAGTTGTTCGGAGCCCGGTTCAAAGAAGTCGTCCGGCGAGGACCGGGCTGTGTCAACCACAAGACTCCATCGCATTCCGGAGGGTAGCTTCGGCAGTCCGTAGGAAAGAGGTTCGTGCCACATGTTGAAGGCGGCATAGATGAAGTCAGCCTCCGGGCCGTAGGATTCATCCATTTTCCCGGCGATCATGAAGGCGACTGATCGGCTTTCAGAACCCCAATCAGGCTGGCGAGGCTTCACCCCATGCCACCCGATGTCGGGATAGCCACATCCCTGAACATCCATGCCTGTAAAAAATTCTGTCCTGTGTAGCTGGCTATGCCGACGACGAAACTCGGCCATCAGGCCGACAAAACGCTTGAGTCCCAAGGCTTCCCCTCCCTCTTGCTCCTGAGTCCAGTCGAGCCAGTTCCACTCCTCGTCATGGCAGTAGGCGTTATTGTTGCCATTTTGGGTGCGACCGAGTTCATCACCCATGGAAAGCATTGGCACCCCTTGGCTCAGGAAGAGCAAGGCCATGGCGTTGCGCTGGAATCGTGCACGCAGGGCATTCACCTCGGGATCGTCGGTTTCCCCTTCGACGCCACAGTTCCAGGAGTTGTTATCATTCGCCCCGTCACGGTTTTCTTCTCCGTTGGCCAGGTTGCGCTTGTCATTGTACGTGAAGAGATCGCGCAGGGTGAAGCCGTCATGGCAGGTCAGGAAATTCACGGAAGCGGTAGGCTTTCTGCCGGAGGATGCGTAGAGACTGGGGTAACCCAGGATGCACTGCACTGCCTCGCCAGCAACGCCCGAATCCCCTTTCAGGAAACGTCGCGCCGCATCACGAAAATGGCCGTTCCATTCCATCCATCGTCCATAGGAGGGGAAGTTGCCAACCTGGTAGAGTCCTCCTGCATCCCAAGCCTCGGCAATGAGATCGCAGCCCGCCAGGATAGGGTCAAGGGCCAGAGCCTCGAGCAAGGGGGGATTGGCCAGAGGATGGCCGTTGCGATCGCGGCCCAGTACAGAGGCAAGATCGAAGCGGAACCCGTCGATATGGAACTCGGAGACCCAGTAGTGCAGGCAATCGAGCACGAAGGAACGGACCACGGGGTGGTTGCAGTTCAGTGTGTTGCCGCAACCGGTGTAGTTCGCGTAGCTCCCGTCTGGGTTGAGCATATAATAGGTCTGATTATCGATGCCCCGGAAGGAGATCGTAGGCCCTCGCAGATCTCCCTCGGCAGTGTGATTAAAGACCACGTCGAGGATCACGGAGATGCCGGCGGCATGGAGCGCTTTGATCATGCCCTTGAACTCGGAGACCTGGTTGCCGTGGTGACCGGTTGCCGCATATCCGCCCTTCGGCGCATAAAAACCGACAGTGCTGTATCCCCAGTAGTTGCAGAGACGGTTGCCGGTCTCGGGATTGATCCGTTTGTTCTCGTACTCGTCGAACTCGAAAACAGGCATCAACTCCACGCAATTCACGCCGATCGACTGGAGGTAGGGAATCTTCTCGATGATCCCCTCGTAGGTTCCCGGATGCCTGACGCCAGAGGAAGGATGGCGAGTGAACCCGCGCACATGCATCTCGTAGATCACCAGATCTTGAACGGGCAAATTGATCGGGCGGTCATGCCCCCAGTCGAAGTCCTCATAAGGCATTCGTGCCCGATGCGGATAGACCTCCTCCTCCGGAGGCAGGGAGAGCCAGACGTCGCGTCCACCGATTTCACGAGCATAGGGATCGAGCAGAATTCGCTTCGGATCGAAAAGGTTTCCGGCCTTTGGATCATAGGGTCCCTCCATTCGGAAGCCATATTCTGTCTCTTCGTAGTCCAGATCGTAGACGATCATGGTGTACACATCGCCGATCTTACACTCCGGGGGGAAAGGGATCTCCGCATAGGGAGCTGGCTCCCCTTTGCGAAAGAGCACAAGCGTGCAGGAGGTGGCGTGGGAGGAGTAGATTGAGAAATTCACCCCGCCCGGGACATGGCTCGCCCCGTAAGGAAGGGCATGTCCGTATCGCAGCCGAAACCCTCCGTACTCATGAGTGTGATGAAAGGCAGCGCGCATCAGTACTACTTATAATGCAGTGGGATGAATATGGAACTCAGGAACTCAGGAATGAAAAAATAAAGGAATGGAATGCCGCTATTGCAGCACTCCCACCTAAAATTGCCTTTGTTTTTTTTCTGAGTTCCTAAGTTCCATTTTTAACTCTCTGGAGGAATCAGCTGAAAGGCAGGGATTCTTGCCACGACCGCATTTCCTTCCTCAGTCATCGCCAAATAGGATCCCTCAGCCAAGGCGCGACCCGCCGTCGTGTGGTAGCTATTATACGAGAAATGCTCACCCGGCTCGAGTCGAGGAAAGCAACCGACCACACCATCTCCCTCGACGGCCGTGACGTGACCATCCTCGCTGCGAACGACCCACTTGCGCCCCTTTACCGTGATGGTCTGATCGCTCCGATTGTGAATCGTGATGTAGTAGACAAAGGGATGAGGTTGATCAGGTGGTGACGGTAGCTCAGGGGCATGAATGACCCTGTCAACCGTTGCCTCGAAACCCGGAAGGAGTTGAGGCTGCATCGGTAGATCGACAATTAGGGAGCGACGACTCCAGCCGCAGAAGATCCCGGTACTACGGTTTGCTTTGGCTTCATTGTCGAAGAGATATAGAGCTCGCGGAGCTGCTTCATCTCGGCGGGAGCCGGCGATCCGGTGAGGAGTTCGGCGCCGCGGTTGTTCTTCGGGAAGGCGATGACTTCGCGGATCGATTCTTCCCCTGCGATAAGTGCCACAAGGCGATCCAGACCGAGCGCGATTCCACCATGCGGAGGCGCTCCATGGCGGAAGGCACGCAGCAGATGGCCAAAGAGTTCCTCTTGCTCCACGTCATTAATACCGAGCACGGAAAAGGTCTCAGCCTGGAGATCTCCCTCATGGATACGAATACTTCCGCCACCGATCTCAACCCCATTGAGCACGATATCATAGGCCTCGGCACGGATCTCTCCGAGCTTCGAGGGATCTTTGAGCAGATCGCGATCCTCGGTCTTGGGACGGGTGAAGGGATGGTGGACGGCGTTCCACTTGTTCTCCTCGGCATTGAAGGCGAGCATCGGGAAGTCGACGACCCAGAGGAAGTTGAGTTGATTAGGATCGATAGTGAGCTTCTGGACTTCGGCGACTCGCAGGCGGACACGCCCGAGTACAGTACAGGCAGTCTCCCAAGCGTCGGCGCCGAAGAGGACAAGATCCCCTTCCTGCATGTCGAGGCGGATGGAAAGTGCGGCTTTCTCCTCCTCGCTAAAGAACTTCACGATCGGGGACTTCCACTCACCATTCTCGACCTTGATGAAGGCGAGGCCCTTCGCTCCGGCTGACTTAGCCAGCTCGGTAAGCTCCTCAATCTGGCCGGTGGTGATGCTGGCGAATCCCTTGGCATTCATCGCCTTCACGACACCGCCTGAATCAAGGGCACCCCGGAAGACCTTGAACTGGCTCTGAGCGAAAATGTCTCCGGCATCCACGATCTCCATGCCGAAGCGGGTGTCGGGCTTGTCACTGCCGTAGCGGTTCATCGCGTCGGCATAGGTCATGCGGGGAAAAGGCACGGGAATCTCTACTCCTCGCGACTCACGGAAAATCCGCTGGAACATTTTCTCAATGAGATCCTGAAGATCCTGCGCCTTCACGAAGGAAGCCTCGATATCGACCTGGGTGAACTCGGGCTGGCGGTCGGCACGCAGATCCTCATCACGGAAACACCGGGCGATCTGGAAGTACTTGTCGACGCCTCCCACCATCAGGAGCTGTTTGTACTGCTGGGGAGCCTGCGGTAGCGCGTAGAAGGCTCCGGGCGTGAGCCGCGAGGGAACAAGGAAGTCGCGGGCCCCTTCCGGGGTGCTCTTGGAGAGAATCGGCGTCTCGATCTCCCAGAAGCCCTCCGTATCGAGGACATCGCGGATCGACTTGGTGATGCGGTGACGGAGGCGGAGGTTCGCGGCCATCGCAGGACGGCGCAGATCGAGGAAGCGATGGGTCAGGCGCAGATCCTCGTTGGCGATGCGCTCATCCATTGGAAAGGGGGGAACCTCTGAGCGATTCAGCACAGTGAGAGTGGTGGCGACCAGTTCCACAGCACCGGTCGGGAGCTTGGGATTCTCGGTGCCGGCCAGACGGGCAGTAACCTGACCTGAAACGGTGATCACATCCTCGGAGCGAAGGCTGTGCGCGGCTAAGGCTGCCTCCGCATGGACCTCGGGCCGGAAGACCACCTGGGTGATGCCGTCACGATCACGCAGGTCGATGAAGATAACGCCACCATGGTCGCGGCGCGAAGCGACCCAACCGCTCAGGGTGAGATCGCGTCCAATATCGGAAGGGCGCAGGGCGCCACAGAGGCAGTCACGGTAGTGCATGGGAAAAGTAAAGAGAGGTATGAAAGCTGAAACCTGAAACCTGAAAAAGGATTCAATGCTCGGGAATCAAATTTTTGTCATTTTGTGTTTTTGAACGATCTTATATCTGGCTGCAGAACCCTTTGATTGCGCGACCTTCAGGTTTCAAGTTTCAGGTTTCGACCTTCCTCTCGCTTAGCCAGATGGCCAGGGTGGCATGGTCCAGCTCCTGCTCCATGCGGTCGGAGAGTCGCTTTACCTTGACCTCGGGCCATTCGGCACCGATGACGACGGCATGGGAAGCACCAAGCGTCTCGGCCGAGCCAAACTGCTTGCCGACTTTTTCTTGGGCCAGAGGAAAACCTACACGCCAACCCTCGCCACGGAGTTGCTGGGCCAGAGCCAGAGCGTTGGATCGGTGGGCCTCATCGGCGATCACGAGATAGATTTGCACAGGCGCATCGGCTTTGAGAGCCGCTTCCTCCTGCGCCTTGGCGGCAGGGCATTCGTTGAGAAGCTCCAACAGGACGGCATCCCCGACACCAAACCCTACGGCCGGCAGATCGGCCGATCCGTCGCTCAGATCCGCAAGCAGGCGGTCGTAGCGGCCCCCGCCGGCGATAGCCCGCAGGCCGGCTCGTAACGCGAAGGCCTCGAAGACAACTCCCGTATAGTAGGCGAGTCCGCGCACCACCCCGAGGTCAGGGCGCACATAGCCACGTAGACCACGGGCTTCCAGATCGGTTAACAAGGGATCTAGCGCAGGGATCTCTGCGCGGGTAATAAACTCCTGCAGAGTGGCCGGTGTGATACCGAAGGGAGCCAACAATTCCTCGGTCTTCTCGGGGGGCATTTTTTCTATCCGATCGACGATCGTTAGGAACTCACCGGCCCTTTCCTTCTCTACTCCATGTAGGGTCATGAAATCATGCCATGCGGAGCGGTCGCTTAGGCGGATGGCGAAATCCTCAGGCCCTAATCCAAAAGAACGGAGCAGGTCGATAAGCAGGGAAATCACTTCTGCGTCTGCCGCGGGCGAAGAGTCTCCTACCAGGTCGCAGTTGAACTGAAGGAACTCTCGCAGGCGCCCCCGCTGCTGGCGCTCGTAGCGGAAGCAGGTGCCGACATTGAACCAGCGCATCGGCTTTGGAAAATCTCGGTGCCGCGCCGCAATCATCCGGGCCAGCGTCGGCGTTACCTCGGGGCGAAGGGCCACGGCCCGCTCCCCCTTGTCAATAAACTCATAGAGCTGCCCGAGGATCTCGCCGCCACTGTTTTTCTTCCGATAGAGCTCTGCCGACTCAAGTGTGGGTCCATCGAATTCGATGAACCCGTAACGACGGGCCGTTTCCTTCCATTTGCCGACCAAATAGTTGCGCCGCGCAAAATCCTCGGGAAAGAGGTCTCGGAAGCCAGGGAGAGGTTTCATGGAAATGAGAATACGGTTCGTTGTGCGAGAGCCTAGAGCGAGTCACAGACGCTAGGACAGACATCTTCTCTCTACAATCCTCGATCACTTCCTTTAGGATTCTGGAATGATGTTCGAACCTCTCACCCCGCGCACTCTTTTGCTAACCCAGCTTCTTGCGACAGCAATGATGACAGGCATCATCTGGTTTGTGCAGATCGTCCATTATCCCCTATTCTTGAAGATTCCCACTGAGGGATTCGTTGCGTACGAACAGTCTCACGCCATGAGGACCGGTTTCGTGGTGGCGCCCTTGATGCTAGTCGAGTTGGGAACCGCGATTGCACTTCTGCTGCTCTCCATTGCTTCGGGAGGAAAAATGCCGACAGCGATAGGACTCACCCCCCTCTATCTCTGGTCGCTTGGCTGTCTTGCGCTGATCTGGGTAAGCACTTTCCTGATTCAGGTACCCCTACACCATCTTTTGGAGCAACGTCCCGACGCCAAGGCTATGGAACTTCTCGTCTCGACAAACTGGATCCGCACCATTCTCTGGAGCATCCGACTGGGACTTCTGGCCTTCCTGTCTGCCGGGCGGATCATCTTCTGAAATTGGAAGGATCTTTTTTAACAAAAGATTTCTCTTGCGAGATCTCGTGGTGAGCTATAACAAGCCCCTCCCCTATTTTCCCCCAACACCAAACAGACACACTCATCCGATTCCGTTATGGCATCCAAAAAACCTGCTAAAAAAGCTCCGGCCAAGAAAGCCGCTGCCCCGAAAAAAGCTTCCGCGAAGGCGGCAAAACCAGCTGGCAAGGCCGTGAAAGTGCTTAAGAAAGCTCCTGCCAAAGCAGTCACCAAGAAGCTTGCCCCGGCAAAAAAGGCGCCTTCAAAGAAGCCAGCACCGAAGGTCATCCAGGTAGCCAAAAAGACGGCAGCCAAGAAAATTGCGCCGAAAAAAGTTTCCAAGATTTCCAAACCTGCCGTCCAAAAAGCAGCTCCCAAAAAAGTTGTGAAGCCAGCTTCCAAGGCTGTTGCAAAACCGGCGATCACACTTTCCAAGGCTCCCTCGGTTAAGAGTAGAGCGAAATCTTCGAAGTCCTCCAAGTCCAAGGCGCCCTTCTCTTCCAATGAGCGCGTTCTGGCCCAGCAATTTGTGATCAAGCCCAAGGTCAACAAGAACCTAAAACTCACCCCCTTCCTGACCAAGCAGCGTCAGCGTCTCCTCGAACTCAAGGACACCCTTCTTGACGCCATGAGAGGAGTTGCCCGGGACAACCTGCACGCCGGCACCGAGACCTCCGCCTTCGGCATGCATCAGGCCGATGCCGGTAGCGATGCCTACGACCGCGACTTCGCCCTCAGCATGCTCTCCAAGGAACAGGGATCTCTTTACGAGATTGACGAGGCCCTCAAAAGAGTCGAAGATGGAAGTTACGGAGTCTGCGATCTCTGCCAAAAGCCGATCAAACACGAGCGACTTGAGGCGCTGCCTTTCACCCGTTACACGGTGGATTGTCAGGCAGGTTTGGAGAAAAACCAGCACCATAACAGTGCTCGCCCCCAAATCACCTCTCTGTTCGGACTGACTGAAGAAGAGTCCGAGAGCGAAGAGGACGACACCACCGAAACCAGCTAAACCGACCTAATCCACAAAACCTGTTTTATGCCACGCGACATCATCATCATTGAGTGCACCGAAGCGGTTGCCGAAGGCAAGCCCGTATCCCGCTACATCACGACCCGCAACAAGAAGAGCCTGAACACCCCGGGCCGCCTTGAAAAAAAGAAGTATAATCCAAATCTCAAGCGCCACACACTCCATCGCGAGACCAAGTAAACGGCCCCTTTCAACCCACTCTCCAACATGAGCACACCAAAGACAGAACAGCGTAGCCGCAACTTCCGCCGCGCCAACCGATGCATGCCTCGCCGTCGTCTCGACGTCTCCACCGACGCGATCGACTTCAAGAACCCCGACCTCCTTCGCAAGTTCACGACCGAGGCTGGCAAGATCCTTCCCCGCCGCATGACTGGCCTCGCCGCTCATCTGCATCGCAAGATCACCCGAGAGATCAAGCGCTCACGCGCCGCTCTTTTGATGAAGTAACGGCATCGTTTCCTTTAACTTTCTTACAAAGAAGGGGCGCCTCCAGAGATGGAGGCGCCCTTTTTGTTTTTCCGAAAAAGACGCAGAGTAGGCCACAGTGATGAAGGGGGTTGAAGACCAGCAAGTTTGGGGGCTTCAATCTGTCTACCCTCCACCGCAAGGGAAGCTCCCCGTGATGCTTACAAAAGAGTTATCCAGAAGGATTGGAAGTTTGGATGCTGTGGTAGGCCTTCTAGCGGAGCTGTATCTTTTATACTACGGACACAGGCGAACATCCCACAGCGCGGAAAACCTGCGACTGGCGAAGGCAGCCCCTCATTGTCAAAGAGGGGCGAGCGGCGTGGGCACGCCCGAGTTCAATCGCAATCCTTTACTCGGCGTCGAGCTTTTTGAGGACTCCTAACGCCCTTTTGGGATCTGTTACACGGAGAATGAGAAGCCCTTTCCTAGCAGAAGGCATGGAGGCCAGGTAGCCGTAGTCGATATTGATCTTTTTGGCCGAGAGGGCATGGGCGATCCGGGAAAGGCTACCCGGTTTGTTGTCGTTCTGAATCATTAGCACATCGCTCTCTACGACCAGCGTGCCGTACGACTCAAAGAGAGTCATTGCCCGGTCGGTATTGCTCACAACCATCCTAACAACAGCATGATCCGTGGTGTCGGAGACGGTGAGGCCGAAGATATTGATCTGCGCGATGGACAGTGCATCGCAGACGGCGGCAAGCGCGCCCGGTTTATTCTCAAGAAAGACAGCCAACTGCTGAACAATCCTCGGTGCCAGCGGATCAGCTTTCTTCATGGGGTCACGCTAGCACTCTAGAAAAAGAGGGGAAGATGCAATATTTTCCCGCAGAGGCGCAGAGACGCAGAGAAAAAGGATGAGCTTCCATCTCTTTCCTGGGCTTCTGACATAACAGCCTACAGCCTACAGCCTAAAGCGCTAATGGTCTTCCCCTATGCTTTCGGCGAAGCCGTGATGTGTTCCGTGATGATGGTCTTGCCTTCCTCGATTTTCTTTTCCTCGATCGGCTTTGCTGGTGGGACGTGGGGCGTAACCTTCCAAAACTGCGCAAGCTGACCCTTCCAATCAGCAAGGATGCGGGCAGCCTGTGGGCTTCCGGTCTTCTCGTGATGCTTGGCGATCAGGTCCTTGAGCTTACCCTCATCCTCTGGGGAGGTGATTCGATCAGCACCGACCAACTGGTCGTTGTAGCGGCCCAGGAACTTGTCCTCTAGATCGAGGACAAAGGCCTCTCCGCCGGTCATGCCAGCACCGAAGTTCTTGCCCGTGGAACCAAGGACCACGACAGTGCCGCCGGTCATGTATTCGCAACCATGGTCGCCGATCCCCTCGACGACGGCAGTGCCTCCCGAGTTGCGAACGCAGAAACGCTCGCCAGCACAGCCATTGGCAAAGAGGTGTCCAGCGATGGCTCCATACATGACGGTATTGCCGATGATGCTGTTCTTCTCGGGAACAAAGCGGTGATCGGGCAGAGGTCTCACGATGATTTCTCCTCCGCTCATGCTCTTGCCTACATAGTCATTTGCCTCGCCCGTGAGGACGAGCTTGATGCCAGGAGCCAGGAAGGCGCCAAAGCTCTGTCCGGCAGTACCGGTGAGGTCGAGCTCGAGGGTGCCCTCGGGGAGGCCCTCCTCGCCATACTGGTAGGCGATCTCTCCGGAGACCTTGGTGGCCAGGGAGCGATTCGTGTTGTCGACCTTATAGGAAAGCTTCACAGGCTTGGCGTCACGAATCGACTCCTCGGCATCCTGCAGAATGATGTCGTCGAGCGGTTGGTCGTGCTCGGGATCGTTGCGGTCGCGAGTCGCGTAGCGGACGGCCGTCGGATCATCCTTCACAACATCCTTCAGGAGGCGAGAGAGGTTGACTGTATTGGCCTTCGGGTGATTTGGAATGTGCTTCTGGCGCAGGCACTCGGTGCGTCCCACCATCTCGTCGATGGTGCGGAATCCGAGGCGAGCCATGATCTCGCGAACCTCTTCGGCGACAGCGTTGAAGAAGTTGACGACATTCTCCGGCTTCCCCTTGAACTTGCCGCGGAGACGATCGTCGAGGGTGGCGACGCCGACAGGGCAGTTGTTGAGATGGCACTGACGGACATAGACACAGCCCATGGCGATGAGTGCTGCGGTCCCGAAGTTGTACTCTTCGGCACCGAGTAGAGTGGCATGGATGATATCCTCACCAGTACGCATCCCACCATCGGTACGGAGCGTGACACGGTTACGGAGACCATTCAGCAGGAGGACTTGATGGGTCTCGGCGACGCCGAGCTCCCACGCACCGCCCGCGTGCTTCACGGAACTGAGGGGAGAGGCGCCCGTTCCACCGTCATGACCGCTGACGAGAATGATATCGGCATGAGCCTTGGCCACGCCTGCGGCAACCGTTCCGACGCCGGCCTCAGCGACGAGTTTGACAGTGACCCTCGCGCGCGGATTGACCTGCTTGAGGTCATAGATCAGCTGCGCCAGATCCTCAATCGAGTAGATGTCGTGATGAGGAGGGGGCGAGATGAGCGTTACACCGGGAACCGAATTACGGAGCTTGGCGATGTAGGCCGTAACCTTATGACCGGGAAGTTGACCACCCTCTCCGGGCTTTGCTCCCTGGGCCATCTTGATCTCAATCTCCTTGGCACTGGCAAGATAGGCTGCATGGACGCCAAAGCGACCGGAGGCGATCTGTTTGATGGCGCTGTTGGCCCAGTCGCCGTTCTCCTGCCGCTTGAAGCGACGGGGATCCTCCCCACCCTCACCACTGTTGGACTTGCCGCCGATACGGTTCATGGCGATTGCGAGCGTTTCGTGGGCCTCGGGGCTCAGCGCACCGAGTGACATGCCAGCCGTGGTGAAGCGGCGGCGGATTTCCTCGATCGACTCCACCTCGTCGATTGGAACGGGACCTGAGGGAAGAGCAACAAACTCCAGCAGGTTACGCGGGGAGTGCGGCGTGGAGGTGAGAACGGCATCGACGTAGGCCTTGTAGTCCTCGGGTTTGTTGGTCCGGACGAAGCTGTGGAAGTTCTTGATGACCGGCGGGGTGACGGCATGAAGCTCACCGCCGCGGCGGATCCGGTAGAACCCGGGGTCTCCGAGTTGTAGTGCGGCGGCCTCTTTTCCTTCCTCGACGGGTAAGGGAGCGGCGTAGGCCATCTCGTGGCGGGCTAGGGACTCGCGTGCGATTTCCTCAAAACCAACACCCTCGATCTGGGTGGAGGTTCCGGTGAAGCACTCCTCGACAAGCTTGGTCGAGATGCCGGTCGCTTCGAAGGTCTGGGCTCCGCGGTAGCTGCCAATGACGGAGATACCCATCTTCGACATGATCTTCAGAAGGCCGCTCTGGAGCGCCTTCTTGTAGTTGAGTTGGGCGGTGGCGAAGTCAACCTCCACGGATCCCTTCTCGATCATCTCGCGAATGGTCTCGATGGCCAGATAGGGATTAATCGCGCTCGCACCATAGCCGATCAGGCAGGCCATCTGGTGGACATCACGGGCCTCACCCGTCTCGCAGACGATGCTTACCCGCATGCGCTTGCCGACACGACGGAGATGATGATGGACAGCGCCGACAGCTAGAAGTGCAGGGATCGCGAGGTTCTCCGCATCGATCCCCCTGTCGCTAAGAACGAGTATGCGGGTTTCTTCATCAACAGCTTTCTCGGCGGCCTTGCAGAGTTCGTGGACTGCGGAGGCAAGTCCCGCGGCGCCTGTTGATGCCTTCCAGAGTGAGGAAAGGGTGATCGCCTTGTGTTCACCTCCGATCTGACGGACGGCTTCCAGTTCTTCGTTAAAGAGGATTGGGGAGTCCAGAGAGACCTGCGAAGCATGCTCGGGGGTCTCAGAGAGGAGATTGCGCCTCCAGCCCAGGGTGGTGAAGAGAGACATGACCAATCGCTCGCGGATCGGGTCGATCGGAGGATTCGTGACCTGAGCAAAAAGCTGGCTGAAGTAGGTGTAGAGAAGACGCGGCCGCAGAGAGAGGACCGCAAGCGGCGTGTCGTCACCCATGGAGCCGACGGCTTCGGCTCCATCCTTGAGCATCGGCTTGAAGATCATGTCGAGCTCCTCGCTGGTGTAGCCGAAGGAGACCTGGCGCTGGGTCAGGTCGATGATGTCGAGGTCGCCTTTCGCGGGAGTGAGCTGCTCGGCCTTGAAGGGTGTGAGACGGACGCGATGGTCATCCACCATCTTCCGGTAATTATGCCGTGTCGCGAGCGACTGCTTGATCTCAGTGTCGCGCATCAGGACACCGGCAGCGGTGTCGATGGCGATCATCTCGCCCGGGGCAAGACGCCCCTTCTCAATGATGGAGTCCTGATCGAGGCCATCGACACCCATCTCGGATCCAAGACTGAAAATGCCGCTGTCCGTGATCTGGTAGCGGGCCGGGCGCAGACCATTGCGATCAAGGCAGGCACCGATGGTGATGCCGTCGGTGAAGACCAGGGCCGCGGGACCGTCCCAGGGCTCGCAGAGGCAGGTGTGGTACTCGTAGAAGGCAGCGAGTTCGGGGCTGATCTCTTTGTCGCCGCGCCAAGCCGGGGGAACCAGCATGGTCATCGAGTGCAGGATCGAACGCCCTGACATGGTCAGGACCTCGAGGACATTGTCCAAACTGGCGGAGTCAGAGCCACCGGGCTGAATAATCGGGTGTAGCAACTCGATATCCTCACCCCAGAAATCGGCCTTCAGTTCGGCCTCGCGCGCCTGGGTCCAGTTGCGGTTGCCTCGGACGGTATTGATCTCACCGTTGTGAGCCAGGATCCGGAAGGGATGGGCAAGCGGCCAGGTTGGGAAGGTATTCGTGCTGTAGCGCTGATGATAGACGCAGAGGGCAGTCTCGTAGTCGGGGTTGGAGAGGTCGGGAAAGAACTTCTCTAGTGACGAGGAGACAAGAAGACCCTTGTAGACGATCAGGCGGTGAGACAGCGAGGGGATGTAGAAATCCTCGATTTTGTCGGCGGCCACGCGCTTCTCAATCTCATTCCGGGCGAGGAAAAGCCTGCGCTCGAACTCATCGGCCGTCATCCCCTCAACCTTGCCAACCAGGACCTGCTCGATATCGGGCAGGGTCAGCAGGGCCTTGGTGCCGAGGATCTGCTTATTGGTCGGAACCTCACGCCAGCCGAAAAGATAGAAGCCCCTCTTTTCCAGAACCTCCTCAGTGATGGCCTTGGCCCGGGCCTTGGCATACTCGTTCTCCTTGGGAAGGTACATGACCCCGATGCCGAGATCGGTGTCGCTGTAGAGGGACTTGCCCCAGCTTTCGATAATGGGACGGAAGAGCTTGTAGGGAATCTGGGTTGAAACGCCTGCTCCGTCACCCGTGCGGGCATCGGCATCCAGCGCACCGCGGTGCATCAGGTTGCAGATGGAGCGAAGACCGATGCGCAGGATCTCGTTGGAGCGTTCGCCGCTGATTTGCGCGACCATGCCGACGCCGCAGGCGTCTTTTTCAAAGGAAGGATCATAGAGCGAGGTGCTGCTCTGATGGTGGGGCAGGGAGTGATTCAGCATAAGAATAGGTGCGAGGGATGCAGTTGTGTGATTCGTCGATGCTATGAGCCGAGGCAAAGCAGAGGCGAACACTATAATGTCGTGGATGGTTTCCCTTGCCGCAAGCAAATGGCGTTCCAGACGAGGGATTTTTTTGAAGAATGTCTTCGTGAGCCGCTGTCGGTGATTTCTTGGCGGATGGATCTTCTTTCCCGAGCCTTGATATCTTCCGTTATCGCGGTTCAATTCAGGGGCTACTCCTCCAATCCTATGCCCTATCTTGCCGACCCCAATCGCTATGACCGTTCCGATTTCTTTGCCCGGTGCGGCAAGTCGGGTCTGCTGCTTCCCAGAATTTCCTTGGGTTTGTGGCACAATTTCGGTGAAGTCGACTCCTTCGAGACGGCTCGTGGGATCGTGTTGCGAGCCTTCGACCTCGGGGTCACCCATTTCGATCTGGCCAACAACTACGGCCCCCCTCCGGGTTCGGCCGAATCCACATTCGGGAAACTACTCTCGTCCGATCTGGCAGCTTACCGTGATGAACTGATCATTACCACCAAGGCCGGCTACACCATGTGGCCGGGACCCTATGGCGACTGGGGTTCCAGAAAATACCTTCTCTCCTCGCTAGACCAGTCTCTGAAGCGGCTGGGCCTCGATTATGTCGATATCTTCTACAGTCACCGGATGGATCCCTCGACACCGCTGGAGGAGACCATGGGTGCCCTTGCCCATGCCGTGAAATCCGGCAAGGCGCTGTATGCGGGCATTTCAAACTACAACCCCGAAATGACCGCGCGGGCAGCCACCCTGCTTCGCGAGATGGGCACACCCCTGCTGATCCACCAACCCAAGTACAACATGTTCGAGCGAACGGCCGAGTATGGCCTCCTCGACGTGCTGCGGCGTGAGGGTGTCGGGTGCATTCCTTTTTCACCATTGGCCCAGGGCCTGCTCACGCAACGCTATCTGGGAGGGATTCCCGGGGATGCCCGGGCGGCAAAGGAACACGGTTTCCTCAGGCCCGAGGGAGTGAAGCCTGAGATCATCGCAAAAGTTCGCGCACTCGGCGAGATTGCCGCTGCCCGAGGCCAGAGTATCGCCCAACTCGCCTTGGCCTGGGTGCTTCGAGACGCACGCGTGACCACGGCGCTGATCGGCGCCAGCAAAATCAGCCAGTTGGAAGAATGCGTGGCCGCCGTCTCGAACACCGTGTTTGATCAGGAGGAGCTCCAGAAAATAGAGGCCATTCTCAAGGCATGAGTCAGGAAATGAAGTGGGCGGCTCCCTCCGATGCTGATCGGAACTGGCGCATCTTTCTCTGGTTTCGCGTCCTTTTTTCGGCGCGGTTTTACTACCCGGTGATGGCGGTGCTCTTCCTGGACCTGGGACTGACAGCTATCCAGTACACTCTGCTGAATGTGGCTTGGGCCGCAGCGAGCCTGCTCTCCGACATTCCCGCCGGCGTGCTGGCTGACCGGATCGGACGCAAGCCGCTGCTCGTGGCCGCCGGGTGCTGCATGGTCGCGGAGATGGCCATCCTCTGTTTTGCGCCTCACAACGGGGGGCTGGTGCTCTTCCTCTTCTGTCTGGCAAACCGTATCCTGAGCGGCCTGGCCGAGGGAGCCGCGAGCGGCGCCGACGAAGCGATCGTCTTCGACTCACTGACGGAGAGCAGCCGCGAAGGTGAGTGGCATCACGTGATGGAGCAACTGACCCGATGGCAGTCGATGAGTTTTGTCTTTGTCATGCTGGTGGGCGGAGCGGTCTATTCACCCGGTTTTGTGAATGGAGCCCTTGCTTTGGTGGGGATCACCGCCCATCTGGATCAGGCGACAACACTCCGACTCCCTCTCATTCTGACACTGATCAGCGCCGTGGGAGTGCTGCTCCTGGCCCTGAATTTCCGCGAGCCCCTGCGGCATCAGCCCCACTCCCTGGAAGATCCCGAGGGGCACCGGGCCTCCTCGGCCTTAGGTGCGTTCGCTTTCACGCTCCAGGCAGGACGTTGGCTGCTTGGTAGTCCGGTCGCGCTCTTTGTTGTCTGTGCCGGATTCGTGCTCGATTGCGTGGTTAGACTCTTTCTTGTCTTCAGCACTTCCTATTTCCGACTGATTGAGATTCCCGAGATTGCCTTCGGGGTGCTCGGTGCCGCTATGGGAGCTATTGGTCTACTTGTTTCACCATGGATCCGCCGGATGGTGACCACCCGCAGCATCGGTGCCAGTTTTGCGATTATGACCGGAGTGGTCTTTGTGGGACTCGTGGGGGTGGCCTTCCATCCTCCCTACTGGGGACTGCTCTTCGGCTATCTCCTCTGGGGCGCCATGACAATGATCGGCTATGCGGTCTCGACGTATCTCAACCAACTCGTCGACTCGCATCACCGGGCGACCGTCCTCTCCTTCAAGGGTGTGACGATCAATCTCGCCTATGCGGGAATCAGCCTGCTCTTTGCCTTGGCTCTCCGTACAGTTCCCGGCTCGAATGCGCAGGAACAGCTGGGTCACGCCTTCGGATTCCTCCCGTTCTGGCTACTGCTGACCTGCGGCATCCTTTTCTTTGCCTTCAGGAAACATCTCTCCCAGCTTAACGCTCCCTCCGTTCATCCCGGGCAATGATCTTGGCCTTTAACAAACCTTATGGCGTGCTCTCGCAGTTCACGCCGGATGGATCGTTAAACCGGACTCTTGCGGAGTTCGGCTTGCCAAAGGGGGTTTACCCGTTGGGCCGACTGGATGCTGATTCCGAGGGACTCCTGTTACTGAGCGACGAAGCGGGTCTTAACACGCGTCTGCTCGATCCGGAACATGGCCATTTACGGATCTACTGGGCCCAGGTGGAACGAATCCCAATCCCCGAAGCGCTGGCTCAGCTTGCCGCCGGCGTGACGATCCAGGATTACAAAACCCGTGCTTGCAAGGCATGGCTGCTGGATCCCCAGCCCGATCTGCCTCCGCGCGATCCACCGATCCGCATGCGCAAAAATGTCCCCGATTGCTGGATCTCCCTGGAACTCCACGAGGGTAAAAATCGTCAAGTGCGCCGGATGACAGCGGTTATTGGTCACCCAACGCTCAGGCTTATCAGAAAGAGCATCGGGAAGCTGACTATGGGATCACTTGCTCTAGGTGACTGGCACGAACTCTCGATCGAGGAGAGAGAAATGATTTTCCGGTAAATTCGGTAGGGGGTCGGCGTTTAAGCTGACAACTCTTCGATCCAAGCAAGCGCTTTGTCGTAACTGCGGCGCTCGAGGTAGTGGTGGAACTGCGGGTCGAGTTGGCTTGCAGGCAAGGCAGCAATCAGGGCATCGATCCGTCCGGAAACCTCGATGAGTCGCTTCAGATGATCTTCGGCATCCCGATCTCTGTGGGCATGGTCTGCAATGACTGTGAGGCGCTCGCGGAGTGCCTCTGCGAGAGATACGAAATCAGGGGAGGACATTCTGGCCGTGCTGGCGGAGCAGGTGGTCGCAAAGCACAAGATGCACCATCGCCTCGACCATAGGGACGGCGCGAGGCAGGACGCAGGCATCGTGACGCCCGCGCGCGGCCAACTCGGCAGCCTCTCCCTCTACGGTGACTGTCTGCTGAATCTTCGCAATCGTGGCGGTCGGCTTGAAGGCGACGCGGAAAAAGATATGCTCGCCATTACTGATGCCGCCCTGGATGCCGCCAGAGCGGTTCGTGGCCGTAGAGACTTTCCCCTCCTCAATGACGAAGGCGTCATTGTGCTCGCTGCCGGTGAGGCGTGTTCCCGCGAAGCCGCTGCCAATCTCAAATCCCTTGGTGGCTGGAAGGCTCATCATTGCCTTGGCAAGATCGGCCTCCAGTTTGTCAAAGACGGGCTCTCCCAGAGAGTGAGGGACTCCACGAACGACGCACTCGATGGTGCCACCAATACTGTCCCCCTGAGATCGAACTTCCTTGATGCGGGCGATCATCGCCTCAGCGGCTTTCAGATCGGGGCAGCGCACCGGGGTGGCATCGACCTGGGCGGTCGTGACGGTGGCTTGGTTGACTTCGGAGTCCAGATCGTGGATGGAGCGGACGTAGGCGACAACCTCATAGGCGGGGTGAAGCGTGCGGATCACCTTACGCGCCACGACGCCAGCGGCCACACGGCCTATGGTCTCGCGGGCAGAAGAGCGGCCACCACCTTCCCAGTTCCGGATGCCGTACTTGCTCTGGTAGGTGAAATCGGCATGCGAGGGGCGGAACATCGTCTCCATCTCGGTGTAGGCCGAGGGGCGCGCATCCTTGTTATCGACGGCCACAAGAATCGGCGTACCAAGTGTCTGACCCTGAAATACTCCCGAGAGGATGCGGCACTTGTCCTCCTCCTGGCGCGGGGTGACGATGTCGCTCTGGCCGGGGCGACGCCGGTCAAGCTCGACTTGGATCTCCTCCGCAGTGATAGGGAGTCGGGAGGGACAGCCGTCGATGACACAGCCAACGCCTCCTCCATGGGATTCACCCCAAGTGGAGACACGGAAGAGAGTTCCAAAGATACTGGCCATAAGGGTGAATAGTATGGGTGCTTCGGCGTGTCAACTCACGCAAAATCGCCCTAAATCACCTGTAAGTCAGCTACACATCGCCTGCATTTATTTGCGTAAGGCGGCCTTTCTTGTCATCTCGAGGCATACTGGTCCGGGTGCTCTCCCCATGTATTTCTAGAAGAGGGGTGCTTGACGCGCTCGTGCCTTGGTTTTATTGGAGAGGTTGCAGCTTTCAGATTGCACTCTCATGTCATGAGAGCCCACCGAGTTTTTCGGAAATGGGTCGTCATGACGGGGTCTGTCATCGCATGGCTTCATTTCATTCAAGACTTCCTAACTTTCAGCCACTGATAACCACCATGTTTAATAAAATTTTCGGATTCTTCTCCAGTGACATCGGCATCGATCTCGGAACTGCCAACACCTTGGTTTATGTCAAGGACAAGGGCATTGTCCTTCGCGAACCCTCTATTGTTGCCGTTAAGGCGGGCACGACCCATGTGCTTGCGGTTGGCGAAGAGGCGAAGCGTATGCTTGGGCGCACGCCCGGCAACATCACCGCGATCAGGCCCCTCAAGGATGGCGTCATTGCCGACTTTGAGATCACCGAGGCGATGCTCAGGCATTTTATTACCAAGGCCCATGGCAATCGGCGGTTTGTCCGTCCCCGTGTCGTGATCGCCGTGCCGAGCGGCATCACTGAGGTGGAGAAGCGCGCCGTGAAGGATTCGGCTATGCATGCCGGGGCACGCGAAGTTTACCTGATTGAGGAGCCTATGGCTGCCGCGATCGGCGTTGGACTTCCCGTCACCGATCCCGCCGCCAACATGATCATCGATATCGGCGGTGGCACCACCGAAGTGGCCATCATCTCGCTGGCAGGCATCGTCTTTAGTAGGAGTGTGCGTGTGGCGGGCGACGAGCTCGATGACGCTATCACCCAATATCTCAAGCGCGCCTACAACTTGCTGATCGGCGAGCGCACGGCGGAGGAGATCAAGCTTCGTCTCGGCAGTGCCTACCCCTTGGAGAAGGAATTCACCATGGAGGTCAAAGGGCGCGATCAGGTTGCGGGACTTCCCAAGACCATCACCATCACATCACAAGAGATCCGCGAAGCCCTCGCGGAGCCGGTCTCTCGCATCGTCGAGGCGATCCGCATCACCCTCGAGCGTTGCCCACCCGAACTCTCCGCCGACCTCGTCGACCGCGGGGTTGTCCTGGCTGGAGGCGGAGCCCTTCTGCGCGGCCTCGACAAGCTTATCGCCGAGGAGACTGGGCTTCCGGTCCACGTGGCCGAAGATCCGCTCAGCGCCGTGGCCGAAGGAACCGGCAAGGCCCTTCAGGAAATCGAGTTTCTGCGGGCCGTCGCCGCGGTCGATCGTCCGAGGGCCTGAAGCCGTTTCCGGGATGGCGGAGTAATCCCCGCCCGGAACTCTTCCACTCCCTTTTAGGGGCCACTATCAGTTAATCAACAGCAGGAACACTATCGGGATGAAAAAAATCCAGATCGCCTCTCTTGTTCTCTTCGCCGTGCTCACGATCGCCGTCTGCCTGCTCGAATCCGGCACCCTGACATGGCTCCAGTCCGGCCTGCTCCGAGTTATCTCGCCGATCAGCCGTTCGGGGAGTGCGGTGAAAAGCAACATCGGCAATCTCGGCAAGGATCTCCTGTCACTGGATCAACTTCAGGCAGAGCATGAGCGGGCGCTGGCGGAAAACCGAAAGCTCCGCGCGGAGAATAACGGACTACGCGATCTCCAGCAGGACAACAATCATCTCCGACAGGTCTTGGGTTATCGGGAACGCTCCTCGTTCCGTCTGGTTCCTGCACTGGTGCTAGGCCATGACGCCGGCGTCTGGTGGAGCACGATCAAGATCAATCGGGGTTCTGCCGATGGCATCGCACCCGACATGCCGGTGATTACCGACAAGGGGCTGGTCGGGAAGGTATCGGCCGTTTCCGGCAACTTATCCGAGGTGCTTCTGGTCACGGATGAAAACTGCAAGGTGGCAGCCAAGGTGGAGGGAACCAAGGAACAGGGAATCAGTGCGGGATCGCGTGACCCAGGGGGTGAGTTGCGACTGACGTTTTTGAGCAAACTGGCTGATCTTCAGCCCGGGCAGAAAGTTTACACGGCGGGTGTGAGCGGAGGGATTTTTCCCTCCGGCATCGCTCTCGGCACGGTGAAAAGTTTTCACGCCCGCGAACTTGATGGCGAAGCCATCCTCGAGCCCTCCGCCGATCTAGGCACGCTCGAGGAGGTCTTCATCGTCTCCGGCGCGAAATGAGGCAAGCCATTCTATTCGTCATTCTCCTGCTCCTGCTGCCGATTGCCGTGGCCGTTCAGGATCTGCTGCCAGCCATTCTGCCCTTCCAGGCTAGGATCCTGCTGCTTCCCGTGGTTTTTTGTTTTGGGGCGATGGCTCTTCCTCTTGTGCCCTCGCTCTTTTTCGCGCTGGCGACCGCCTTGGTCCAGGGACTCGTATTACTGCAGATCGAGTCCGGGCAGGCGGAACTCGGACTTACGGTGCCTGTTGTGTTTTTTCTGGTCTGGGCGATTGTTCTCCAGATGGCAAGTGAGGCGACCCATGGGACGAGATGGGAAGTTCATGCCCTTGGGAGTGCCATGGTGACCCTGTCACTCCTGGGCGTCGAATTCCTGGTGCTCTGCGTCAAGCGGGGAGGATTTCCGCTGGAGATGACGGTTCTGCTTCGGATCGTAATTCCCTCGGCGGCATCACTGCTGATTGCGCCGCTACTTTACTTCACGCTTCGGAAAATAGTGCCAGTCTTCATCGAGGAGGCCCCACTTCCCCAAAAACCCAATTTTAGCAGGTAAGGCCATGAAGTCGTCTGACGATTCGCTACGCAAGATCCTCATCCTCAGGGGAATTCTGGTCTTCGCACTCGTTCTGCTTCTGGCGCGAATGTGGTATGTTCAGATTTACAAGTACGCCGACTACAAGGGACGCACCAAGGGACACTCCCAGCTGACGGTCCGGCTCCCAGCCGTGCGCGGCGAGATCTGTGACCGCAGAGGGGTGCCGTTAGTCGAGAATCGGGCCAGCATGGAGGTGGAGTTTTATCTGCCCGACATCGTCCGTGCCTGGAAGGAAGAGCATGACGAAGTGCCCATCCGCAAGTACTGGGGACTCGACCACGGCATGAGAGCTCTCAAATCCGAGCCTGACATCGTGAAGATCGTCAACGAGTCGATCGTTCCTCAACTTGAGAAGCTGGGGCTTGCCGGTGACTATAATAGCCGCAAGCTGCAGGTACATTTCCGCGATAACGCCGAGGTTCCCTATGTCTACCGCCAGGACCTTGATTTCGAGACCATGGCCCGCTTCAGCGAGAACAGCCTCGATCTTCCGGGTGTTACGGTAACGCTCAAGCCTGTCCGGCACTATGTTTACGGGGCTCTGGCCGCTCACCTCTTCGGTTATGTGGGCCTTCCCAAGGAGATCGACAAGGAGGAAGCGGCCCAGTTCAATTTCTACCAGCCCGATGTGGAGGGAAAAGCGCAGATCGAACAGGCCTACAACGATGTCCTCCGCGGCACGCCAGGGACCAAGTTTCTCCAGCGTAACGCCCATGGGGTCATCGATGGAGAAACCAAGAGGATCGAGCCAAAGCAAGGTTCAAAGGTCTGCCTGACCATCGACGCCCGCATCCAGACCATCGTGGAGAAGGCCCTCCGTGTTGTCGGTCGCGGGGCGGCGGTCGTACTCGATCCGAATTCCGGAGAGATTCTGGCCATGGCATCGGTACCCTCCTTTGATCCTAATCAGTTCGTTCCCTCGATTTCCAAGGCTGACTGGGAGAAACTCGCCAAAGACCAGACAGATCCCCTCATGAACCGAGCGGTGAACGCCTACGCGCCTGGCTCCACCTTCAAGCTCTGCACCGCGCTAGCCGGTATCCGGGCGGGTGTCGGCGATAGGCAGTTCGAGTGCACGGGGGGCGTCCAGTACGGCAACAAGTACATGAAGTGCTGGGTACTCACCGCCAAGCCTCCCATACCGCCCCATGGCCGTCAGGATCTGACCACGGCGATCAAGAATTCCTGCGATCCCTTCTTCTATCAGTACGGCAATGCCGCCGGCATCGACCAGATCGACGCGGTAGGTGGCATGCTTGGTCTGGGCCAGAAGACAGAACTCCCGCTCAACAGCGTAGCCTCGGGTGTGATGCCGGGAACCGCTTGGCTTGCGCAGAACTATCCCCGGGAACGCTGGAGCCCAGGCTACACGGCCAATACCGCGATCGGTCAGGGCTTCGTCCTTGCGACCCCTCTGCAAGTGGCAAATATGGCCGCGACCGTGGCCAACGGCGGCATCGTTTACCAGCCACACCTCGTCGAGAAGATTATGAGTCAGGATGGGGCGGTGGTCAAGGAGGAGCCGGTGAAGATCTGCTCCGACTTTCTGAAGGAATCAGGAATCACCGCCGATCAGTTAGAGAAGGTGCGCAAAGGCATGTGGCGGGTCGTCAACGACTCGGACGGCACCGCTCGTAAGGCACGGGTCAAGGATGTGCCGGTGGCTGGGAAGACCGGCACGGCGCAATTCTGGCGCAATGGCATCAAGGACTACCACACATGGTTCATTTGCTTCGCCCCTTATGATAAGCCTCGCTATGTCATCTGCGTCTTTGTCCAAGGTGGTAAATCCGGAGGCTCCGTGCCCGCCCCGATCGCCGCGAAGATCCTAGAGCAGATCTCTGAGATGGAGAAAGGGAAGGAGGTCAAGCTGGAGGCAATTAGCCCGGCTCTTGGTAACTTCCAGCCGATTGCCGGAATCGACTTCTCGCGGGATCTCCCCGCGCAGTACGGAGGCGACAGCGCCACCTCTCCAGACTCTGCAGTCGAGGAATCTCCCGAGTCCGGGAACGGATCAAATGGAGGCACCCCTACAGCCAAGCCCGATATCCGGGAGGATGCCGACAGCCATGTGAAAAACCGGAAACCCCAGGCTCAGGGAGGACTTCAGAAATTCTTCAACTTCCTAGGTGGCGGCCGTTCGGCCGTTCCGAAACAATCGAACTAAGAAACCTGAAACCTGAGACTAGAAACCTGAAAGCTGAAATTTCCCAAATTACCCCAAACACAACGCAACGATTCGACAAAAAAAACCAATTCAAACCTGCAGCTTTCACTTAGGTTGGCCGGCCTTTTCTGTCATTCAGGTTTCAAGTTTCAGGTCTCATCCTTCCATAGCTACGCCCCAACAACCCAACCTCCCAAACCAAAAACATCTATTCACGATCTGTTTATTAAACCTCGAATTGCTGCCTTCTGCAGTGCAGTCATTCAGGTTTCAAGTTTCAGGTTTCATCCTTCGCCCTTGTAACCCCTCAGAGCCTACTGCCCTTAGCCTTCAGCCTTCAGTCTAATTACCTCACCCTTAAACCCCTAATAACCAAATTCCATGAGCATTATTGAAACCGTCAAACGCCTTCTAGGCGTCAAAAAATCAGGTCCCCGCATCGAGCTAATCGTCAGCTGCGAGAAACTCGAGAAACGAGTCGCCCTCCTTGAGGACGGCAAGCTGGAAGAATACTCCATCGAGCGCGACAGCGAGCGCAACATCGTGGGTGGCATCTTCAAGGGCAAGGTGCGCAACATCGAGCATGGCCTCAAGGCCATGTTTGTGGACATCGGCTTCGAGAAGAACGCCTTCCTCCACTTCTGGGACGCCATCCCTGCGGCTCTTGATAGCGGCATTGAGACCGTCCAGCGTGCAGGAGGAGGCGGCAACCCGAAAAAGAAGCCGCAGATCACCGCTAAGGACATCCCCAATGTCTATCCTGTCGGAAGCGAGATCATGGTCCAAGTGACCAAGGGACCGATCGGCACCAAGGGGCCCCGGATCACCACCAACATCTCCATGGCTGGCCGTTACATGGTCCTCATGCCTTTCAACGACCAGTGCGGCATCTCCCGCAAGATCGAGGATCCTAAGGAGCGCGCGCGTCTCCGTAAGATCCTGACCGAGCTAACCCTGCCTGAGGGAATGGGCATCATCATCCGTACTGCCGGAGAGGGGCAGAAGGCTCGCTTCTTCGTCCGCGATCTCGGCTTCCTTCTCGACCAGTGGCGCGAAGTGGAGAAGGGAATGTCCGAGAAGCCGGCCGCCAGCACGCTGATCCTCGAGCCCGATCTGGTCGATCGTACAGTCCGTGATCTCCTGACCGAAAGTGTGGATGCCGTTCATGTCGATGACATCAAGGCCTGCGAACGCATGCAGGAACTGGTTGGACAGATCTCCAAGCGCGCCAAGAAATCGATCCACTTCTATAGCGGCCAGAAGCCTATCTTCGATAATTTCGCCGTTCAGACCCAGATCGATAACGCCTTCCTGCGCCAAGTCTGGCTACCGTGCGGCGGCTATCTCGTCATCGATGAGACCGAGGCCATGATTGCCGTCGACGTGAACACTGGGCGGAACAAGGGGAGCAAGGACATGGACAAGACCATCTTCCAGACCAACATGGAGGCCGCTGATGAGGTCGCTCGCCAGTTACGTCTCCGCAATATCGGCGGTCTGATCGTTGTCGACTTCATCGATATGAAGAACCGCAAGGACCAGCAAGCCGTTTACCAGCGCATGCGCGACCGTCTACGCCGCGACAAGGCTCGCACCCATGTCCTCCCGATCTCAGCGCTTGGCCTTATGGAGATGACCCGTCAGCGAGCTCAAGAGAGTCTCTCGAGTTCGCTCTACACGAACTGCTCCTATTGCCACGGCAAAGGTGTCGTGAAGAGCCAAATGACCATGAGCGTCGAACTCCAACGCGCGCTTCATACTCTTATGAAGCGTCATCAGGAGGAGATCCATGAGTTTAAGGTCACGGTCCATCCCGAGCTTCTCAACCGCCTCCGCACCGAGGACGAGGAGCTCCTCATCGACATCGAGCGCAAATACGCCGGTCGACTCTCCTTCAAGTCAGACCCGACTCTCCACGTTGAGAAGTTCACTGTCGCAAATGCCACGACTAATGAGGAGCTGAAGGTTTGATGGAGGCAGAGCCTCCATCAAACAGGCTATTAGACTGTAGGCTGTTAGACTGTTAGGTTAGAGGCCTGCCTTGAAAAGAACCCCGCCTCTCAAAAGAGAGCGCGGGGTTTTTGTTGGGGAGTTCGAATCGTTGAACCCGCGAATGGCATGAACGGCACAAACGAGAGGAACGCTTAGGGAGTTCTGTGATATGAATTTGATTTCGTGGATTTTCGTGGCTGCTTGGACAGCCGTTATGGGTTGCCACTTTCTAACCTTTCACCTTCCCACCTTTTTACTTTCCCACTGTTTTCCCGCTCCCTATTTCGCCATCGAGGGGGAAGGAAGTCCGGCGACCGTGGTGCCCGCCATCACGCCGTGTTTTTCAAACCAACCCAGCGGTGTTTCGATCGCATAGATGACGGTGCTTGAGGCGCTGGGGATGGGGGTTTCATCGAAGGGCTTCATGTCGTGGATTTCGTAGATCATGCCGGAGCGACCCACGTAGGCGATGGAGAGTGGAAGCGGGGTATCCTTCATCCAGAAAGTGACCTGGCGCGGCGACGGAAAGACAAAGACCATCGCCTCGTCGGTTCCGAGGTTCGTCCGCGACATGAGACCGAGTTCCCGGGAGGCATCATCGGCCGCGATCTGGGCATTCAGAGAGTTGGTCCCAAGGGAAAGTGTTGCCTTGGGAAGGTTGGTTTGAGGCTTAGGCGCGGCCTGGAGTGGCAATGCCGAAAAGAAAACTGAAAGCAGAAGGGGGAGCATTTTTTTCATAGGGATGCCGTTGAATGTTTCGCGATCATAGGGGCATGGTAAAAATATGGAACTCAGGAACTCAGGAAGAGACATGCAAAGCATGAGATTCATTTTGTCTTTTAACGGTGATCTTTTGCAGGCGGCTATGTCCCAATACTGCAGCTTTACTCAGGGCTCCCGACAATTTGATTTATTCATTTCCTGAGTTCCTGAGTTCCATATTAATTTTTCTTCTGAGATTCTTAGCTCAAGGCTGCCTCTGTGTACGACGACAGGCGCGCTTGATTTTTTGCGGCAAATTTCTTGCCTTCGGCCGCTGTCTTTCTACTCTATTCAGGCCTGAGAATTCCTCCATCCGGGCGTTTCTCAAACACCCGAATGTCGAATTTCTTCCCTAAATGGGCCAATTGGCTTCCGCTCCAGCTGCTTGTCTGCGGCTTGGTGATCGGTGGACCCATTACCCTCGGGATCTGGTACTACTTCACGCCGAAGTACACCCGCGTCGGCTATCAGCCCGACCAGCCGGTACCCTTCTCCCATGCCCTACACGTGAAACAACTCGGGATGGACTGCCGCTACTGCCATAGCTTCGTTGAGGTAGCCGGTCACTCGAACCTGCCTGCCACCCAGACCTGCATCAACTGCCATGGCCAGGGCAAGATCCTGCCGAACAGTCCCCGTTTGGCCGCAGTGCGCGACAGCTGGGAGACAGGGCAGCCGATCCCTTGGGTGCAGATCCACCGCCTGCCCGATTACGCTTACTTCAACCATGCGGTCCATGTGAACCGTGGGGTCAGCTGCTACAGCTGTCACGGAGCAGTTAACGAGATGAGCGTTGTCTACGAGGCTGAGTCACTCAGCATGAAGTGGTGCCTAGACTGCCATCGCGCCCCTGAGAATTTCCTTCGCCCGCCCTCAGAGATCTTTAACATGAATTGGCATCCAGCCTCTCCCGAGGCGCAGCGAGAGCTGGGAACCAAGTTCAAGGAGGAATGGAAAGTTAACCCACCTGTCAGCTGCGGAGGATGCCACCATTGAAAAAGATTTTCCAACATCCCGCGCGTGACGAGAAGCCGACTCTCTGGAGAAGCCAGGGAGAGCGGGAAAACTCTGCTGCCTTTACCGAGGATCTGGCCCGAGAGTTCACTCCCGGAGCCACGGGATCTGATGGTGAGGATAACAATCTCTCCCGTCGCGACTTCGTCCGGCTTATGGGAGCAGCGACCGCTCTTACGGGCGTCGGTCTTACCGGTTGCCGCCGCCCTGAGGCCCATCTTGTTCCCTTCGCCAAGAGCGCCGAGTGGACGATCCCGGGCAAGTACCTCTACTACGCCAGCTCCATGCCGACCCCGGCGGGAGCCGTACCGCTTACTGTCACGACCTCGGATGGTCGCCCCACCAAGATCGAGGGGAATCCCCTTCATCCGGCTAGCAATGGCTCGACCGACGTTTTTGCCCAGGCTTCGATCCTTGGACTCTATGATCCTAATCGCTCCAAGGAGATCACCCGTGACTCCGCCAAGGTCTCCCGCGCAGATCTTGATGCACTGATCACGAAGATTCGCTCCGCTGCGGGAACTAGTGGCGGAGACGGCCTTGCAGTCGTGGTCGGCAAAGAGAACTCTCCGACCATCGACCGTCTCCGAGCTGAACTCACCTCCCAGTTCCCCAAGCTTCTATGGGTGCAGGATGAGGCAATCCAGACCAACGATACCACCTTCGATGCCCTGCTAGGTACGGGCGCTCGGCCCGTCTATGACTTCGAGAAGGCTGACGTGATTCTCTCACTCAGTAGTGATTTTCTGAATCCTTCCGAGAGTGGACTTGGATTTGCGAAAGGCTTCGCTAATCGTCGTGATCCTAAAAATTCAGCTGGTAAGATGAACCGTCTCTATGTGGTCGAGAATCACTTCTCCCTCACTGGCGGCATGGCCGATCATCGCCTCCGTGTTCGTGCCTGCGAGATCGGTGATTTCACTGCTGCGTTAGCCAAGGTCATCGCCACGAAGTCGGGTAACACATCCCTCTCCTCGCTGGCGGCAGCTTATCCCGCTTCGGGCGTTTCTTTTGACCCTGCATGGCTAAACGGTGTGGCTGACGACCTGATCTCAGCCAAGGGTAAGGGAGTCGTTATCGCGGGCACGGGACAACCTCCTGCCGTTCAGGCGCTGGCCTTTGGCATCAACAGCACTCTCGGTAATCTTGGGTCGACCATCAATGCGGTCCAGACTGCTGCCAAGCCCTCCGCAACGCTTGCCGATCTCGCAAAGGCCATGGGTTCAGGTTCGGTCAAGACCCTGCTCATCTTAGAGGGGAATCCGGTGCTCACCGCCCCGGCCGAGCTGAATTTTCCGAAACTGCTGGCCGGAGTTGCCGAGACCCTGCATCTCTCTCAGTTCGTTGATGAGACCAGCAAGGTGACCCATTGGCAGGTGCCTGCCGCCCACTATCTGGAGCGCTGGGGTGATGCCCGATCGATCGACGGAACAATCTGCTCCGTCCAACCGATGATCCTGCCGCTCTGGAATGGCATTTCGTCCCTCGAGATCCTTGCCGCCTTGGCCGGAGAGAAAGTCAACGGGCCTTCCGTAGTCCGAACCACCTTTTCATCAGTGACCAAAGACGGCTCCGATGCATCTTGGAATGAGTTCCTGAGAAACGGGTTTGCGGCCAGAACCGCATGGCCGGTCTCCAAGCCTCTCTTCAATGCCTCCGCAGCCCTTGCCTCGGTGCAGTCGGCTCCGAAGTTGAATTCTCAAGACTTCGAAGTGGTCTTCCTGCGCAGTTCCAGCGTTGATGATGGCCGCTACGCAAACAACTCCTGGCTTCAGGAAACCCCTGACTATGTCACTAAGCTGGTTTGGGATAATGCAGCTCTTGTCAGTCCGGCCGACGCCCGCATGCTCGGCATTAAGGATGGTGATTGGCTAAAAATCACTGCTGGTGATCGCTCGATCGAGGCAGCTGCGATCGTTGCTCCCGGACATGTCGACAAGTCCCTGAGCATCGCCCTCGGCTACGGCCGCAAGGGTGTCTCCCATGTGATGGAGAAGGTTGGATTTGACGCTTACCCTCTACGTGATTCCTCGAGCCTCTGCTTCAGCTCGGGGGTCAAGGTGCAGGCCCTGCCCAAGGATTCCTACGTCTTTGTCCGCACTCAGGAGTACAATAACATGGAGGGACGCAACCTCGCCCGTACGGGAACTCTTGCTACCTTCCAGAAGCAGCCAGAATTCGCCGCGGAAATGGACGGCGATCTACCGGAGCCGGTCTCCATCTACCCGAATCCCCCCCTTACCTCCGATCTCCAGTGGGGGCTCTCGGTCGATCTCAACTCTTGTATCGGCTGTAATGCCTGCATCGTTGCCTGCCAGGCTGAGAACAACATCCCGGTCGTCGGCAAGGATCAGGTCCGTCGCGGCCGTGATATGTCCTGGATCCGCATCGACCGCTGGTTTGCGAGCGCCGATCACAAGGAGGAGAACCTTGAGATGATCCCGATGGCGGTCATGTGCCAGCAGTGCGAGAGCGCGCCCTGCGAGGCTGTCTGCCCCGCTAACGCCACAGTGCACAATGAGGAGGGTCTGAACCTAATGGCCTACAACCGCTGTATCGGTACCCGCTACTGTGCGAACAACTGCCCATGGAAGGTCCGCCGCTTTAACTGGTTCGACTACAACGAGCGGCCGCTGGATGAGCTCTACTACGGCCCTCTCGCGCCGAAGGGCATGGCAGACAGCCTCAAGATGTCGAAGAACCCTAACGTGACTGTCCGTATGCGAGGCGTCATGGAGAAGTGCACTTTCTGCATCCAGCGCATCGAAGAGGCGAAGATCGGCCGCTCGGTTAAGGCCGGTGCCAGTGATGTCACCAAGACCCCTCTCCCAGCCTTCAAGAGCGCCTGCCAGCAGGCCTGCCCATCCGAGTCGATCGTCTTCGGCAACATCAATGATCCCAAGAGCGCTGTCTCGCAGGCCAAGGCCGACCCACGCACCTATTCCTCACTTGCCTATCTGAACACGCGTCCCCGCGTGACCTACATGGCAAGGATCCGCAATCCTAACCCTGCGATGCCGGGAGCCGATCTCGTCGGCGCTGCGAATCGTGGCGCTGAACAGGCAGACCATTCCTAAGAGCGAGCATGTCCATGTCCACTCCTTCGATCATCACTAACGCCGAGACTGAGACGCCAGACCTTCATGTCTTGGAGCGTCCACCGCAGGTGCTCAACAACCGCGGCCCCCTCTGGGTAACTGACGCGGTCTGTTCGATCGTCGAGGGGAAGACTCCGCTTTGGTGGTATGCCGCGATCGCCTTTACCGGCACCTTCGCCGCGATCGGCGGGGCCTGCATCCTCTACATGATCTGTACTGGTGTCGGTGTCTGGGGGTCGAACAACCCTTGCTTCTGGGCTTGGGATATCACGAATTTCATCTTCTGGGTTTCCATGGCGCATGCCGGATCGCTAATTTCAGCACTGCTCTTCTTGACTCGCCAGAAATGGAGTCTTTCGATCTCTCGAGCGGCCGAGGCGATGACGGTTTTTGCGATCATCTGTGCGGGTGTTTATCCTGCGATTCACATTGGCCGCGTCTGGATGGTTTGGTGGCTATTTCCCGTCCCAAACAGCTATGGCATGTGGCCAAATTTCTCGAGTCCTCTCCTTTGGGATGTCTTCGCGGTGACCAGCTACCTCACGGTCTCCTCTCTCTTCTGGTTTGCTGGGATGATCCCGGATCTCGCCGTCCTGCGTGACCGCGCCACGACAAAGGTCCGCAAGTTCGCCTATGGCATCGTTTCCCTCGGATGGCTCGGAACGGCGCGCCAATGGCGTCATTACGAGATGATGTATGTCTTGCTAGCCGGGCTCACTTCAGTGCTCGTCGTCACCGTTACAACGATTGTGGCCAGTGATTGCGCCACCTCGGTGGTGCCAGGATGGCATGCCACGATCTTTCCCTTCTACTTCATGGTGGGTGCGGTCTACAGCGGTAGCGCAGCTATTCTTACGCTACTGCTCCCTTTGCGCCTGATTTACCCTCAGCTCAGGGATCTGATTACACCGTCTCAACTCGATAAAGTCTGCAAGCTCCTCCTGCTGATGGGATCGTGCGTGGCTTATGTCTATGTGTTCGAGCTCTTCAATGCCTGGTACAGCGCGAATCCTTTTGAGCGTGGCGCCTTCTGGGAACGCTTCACCGGCAGCAGCGCTTGGTATGCCATCACCTGCCTCTCGATCAACCTAACGGTGCCACAACTCTTCTGGTTCAAGGCGGTTCGCCGCTGCCTCCCGCTGGTCTTCATTCTCGCGATCCTTTGTAACGTCGGCATGTGGTTCGAGCGTTTCATGATCGTCACCTCGACACTCACCCACGGCTTTTTTCCCTCCTCGTGGAAGGATTTTCATCCCACAATCGTCGACATCCTGACGGCGACCGGGACCCTTGGCATTTTCTTCACCCTCTTCCTGCTTTTCATCCGGTTTGTGCCAATCATGAGCATGAACGAGCTGAAGGCTGTCCTGCCAGGCACCCAGCCTCATGCTGGCGCGGGTCATTCCAATCATTCCACGGAGGAAACACATTGAGATGAGCGCACATTTTCAAGGCCATCACCTCCCAGTTGCTGGTTCCAAAGAGGAGCCGCTCTATGCTCTTGGAGCCCGATTCGAGACGCCTGAGGCCCTGGTTCATGCTGTCGATCGCCTCCGCGGCGAGGGGGTCTCACTCTACGAGTGCTTCACCCCCTACCCTATTCACGGACTAGCCGAGGCGATGAAGCTCCCCAAATCAATCCTGAGCTTACTTGTCCTAGGTGGCGGCGTGTCAGCGGTCCTGATTGCCCTCTCGATGCAACTGATCCCCAGCTGCATTATCTATCCGCTGGTGGTTGACGGAAAGCCTCTCAATCTTCTGGCGCTGCCCCAGTACATTCCCATCGTTGTGGCCCTGACCCTCATGATCGGAGCGATCACGGCCGTTACGGGGATGATTCTGCTGGGAGGAATGCCACAGTGGAATAATCCGATGTTTGCCTGGGATCTCTTTGCCAAGGATGCTTCGCGCGGTTTCTTCATTGCCATAGAAGCCCGCGACAGGAAATTCTCAACCTCGGCCCTAACCGAGCTGCTCCATGAGCTCGGCGCGGATGATATTACCGCCATCCATCAGGAGGCCTCGGAAGGGCAATAATTGTTATGGTACGCTATTTCCTCTTCCTCCTTGTCTTGATCACCATATTGGTGGTCTCCATTGCCGGATTGCGCGACTACTCCTTTCTGCCTCACAAGACCAAGCGCCCTCCGATCGAGATCTTCCCCGACATGGTCCGTCAGCCTAAGGTCAAGGCGCAGGCCCCGAGCGACTTCTATGCCGATGGACGCGGCGCTCGTTCTCATGTAGACGGAACAGTTCCCGTCGGTTATTCAGCTCCAGAAGCCAGCGTTCAGGCCTCTGAGGGAGTCGCTACCATGGGTAGCCCCTACAGCGTTGTTGTTTTCTCCGGCAAACAGGACTATGCCGACACGGGCAAGATCGGAACGAACTGGGGAAACGGCCTACCGTTCACTGCCACACTTGCCACACTGGAGCGTGGTCGTGAGCGTTATCAGATCCAGTGTGCAGTTTGTCATGGAGCCACCGGAGCTGGCAATGGTATCGCCACCAAGTATGGCCTGGTTGGCGTGGCCAGCCTGCATCAGCAACGTCTGCGCGACATGACCGATGGGGAGATCTACAATACGATCGTGAACGGCAAGAATACGATGCTGGGATACGGTGCAGGTATCCAGGTGCCTGATCGATGGGCGATCGTGGCCTACATCCGTGCCCTGCAGCTTTCGCAGAATGCGACAATCAATGACGTGCCGGTGACAGAGCGAGCCGCACTGACCGGCACTAATGCGGCCTCAGGAACCACCGCCCCTCCCAAGCCATGAGCGCTGAACACAAATTACTCCCTGATCCAGAGACCTTCGACTACAAGCATGTCGGCGGACGTTTTGTCGGGCTCTGTGTGACTGCTCTGGTCACGCTTTTGCTCTCGCTGATCTTGGGGCTAGCGAATCCCCACCAGTTCGCTTTCTCGTGGATGTTTGCAGGATGTTTCTTCTTCACGATCCTGATCGGATCGCTCTTCTGGATCATCGTTCATCATACAGTGGATGCTGCCTGGAGCGTCGGGATCCGTCGGCAATTGGAGAATATTTCCTGCCTGCTGCCGCTTCTCACGCTACTGCTGGTGCCGCTTCTTTTCGTGGCTTCAGATCTCTGGACTTGGATGGCTTTGTCATCCTCCACCAACCATGAGCTGGCAGAAAAATCCGCCTTCCTGAATGTGAATTTCTTCTGGGTTCGCACGGCCTTTTATTTCCTGCTCTTCGGAGCTGGAGCACTGTTGCTACGTCGGAATTCCTTGGCTCAGGACAAGGATGGCGAAGCCATCCACACCATCCGTAATCGCAGGGTCGCCTTCTTCCTGGTGCCGGTTGGTGCCATCGCACTCACGTTCTGGTCGATCGATTGGATCATGGGTCTGAACTGGAAATGGAACTCAACGATCTGGGGAATCTACATCTTCGCCGGATCAGTCCTATCGGCACTCTGCGTCATCATACTGCTCTCCAATGCACTGCGCTCTGCCGGCTATCTTAAGAGAGTGCTGACTGCCGAGCATAACTTCGCCTTTGGCAAGTTGCTGCTTGGCTTCACGCTTTTCTGGTCCTGGATTGCCTTTGTCCAGTACATGCTCATTTGGTATGCGAACATCCCGGAAGAGAGTGTTTACTATGTCCTGCGCTCCTCCGCGTCTTGGAATGTTCTGGGGATCATTCTTGTGGTCGGCCACTTCCTGGTTCCCTTCGTCCTACTGCTCTTCCGCGGTCCCAAGGCCAGCTCTGGATTCCTAGGTCTGGTCGCCGGCTGGATTCTTTGCATGCACCTGCTGGACGTTTATACAATGATCCTGCCCGTGTTGCATCCGGAAGGTTTTCAACCTGCCGTCCTGGACGTCGTCGCGCTGCTTGCGATCGGTTGCACGCTGAGCGCTTTCTTCCTGAAGCGCCTCGGCGATTCACCACTCTGGCCCTCGCGGGATCCCCGTCTAGCCGAGGCCGCCAACTACATCGACTGATGAGCAATAATCATACGTCCAATACTGAAAAACCGCGGTTATCAACCGGTATTCTGCTCTGGATCGGAGTTCTGATTCTACTGCTTGCGGCAGTGCTTGGAGGTCTCTGGCTCAACCGCTCTAACACCGCCACGGAAACCGAAGATGCAGACCGGGCTGCCGTACGCACGAAGAATCTTGCGGAGCTTCAGGCTGCCGATTCGAACGCCCTCACCACCTATGGCTGGAATGATCAAGCCAAGGGAATCGTCCATATTCCAATAAGCAAGGCAGAGGAACTCGTCCTTCCAACCCTACAAAACTCTGGGAATAAAGCTCCCAAGGAGGGCCAGCCATAGCCTTGCTAATGCCATGAGCCATCACACCCTTCCCCATCAACTCGTGCCGGGTCATGAACCCGTTGACAGTAAGGCCATCGACGCCTCGATTCGCTTGCCGGTAATGATCCTCTTCGGGAATGCCATCCACTGGCTTGTGATCGCCTGTCTTCTCTCTCTTGTTGTTTCCATCAAGTTGATCGCTCCCGGATTCCTTGGAGGTATCAGCTTCCTGACTTATGGTCGTCTTGCTCCGATGGCCCGCGATCTCATGCTCTACGGATGGGCTTCTCAAGCTGCACTTGGGGCCGGCGTCTGGCTCATGGCCCGCCTCTGTGGTCGTCCACTCGGTGGCGGAGACGGCCAGGGCATGGGAGGCATGCTGCTCAGGACGCTAATCATAAGCGCAACGGTGCTTTGGAACCTAGCCGTCCTACTCGGAACGCTCGCAATCTTGGCAGGCTACAGCACGGGCGTCGAATGGCTCGAGTATCCCAACTGGGCTTCCGCGATGCTCCTGCTCTCATTCCTGCTGATAGGCATCTGGACGGTTCTGCTTTTTGATCGCCGGAGTAACCCTCGCGCCGAAGTGGCCCAGTGGTATCTTGTGGCTGCCTTCTGCTGGTTCCCATGGGTTTACGGAACGGCCAACCTCCTCCTCACCTGGAAGCCTGTTCAGGCATCAGCTCAAGGCCCGATTCAATCGTGGTACTGCGGTAGCATCCTTGCTCTCTGGCTCCTTCCGGCTGCCTTGGCAGGGATTTATTCCCTTCTGCCTCGACTCCTCGGATGCACCCTTAACCGCCGCAATCTGGCGACCCTTGGTTTCTGGATGTTGCTTCTACTCGGAGGTTGGAATGGCATGGAACGCCTGATCGGCGGACCTGTCCCCGCATGGATGACATCCGCCGGAGTGGTTGCCGGAGTGCTCTTCATGATTCCCGTTGCGATCGTGATGATCAACATATTTGGCATGAGCAGAAACGCAGAGAATCTCGCAACACAAAGCATACCCTCCAAATTTCTATTCATGGGAGCCTACTCGGTGCTTGGCGTCGGCATCCTCGGAGCCCTGGTCTCGCTCCCCGATATCAGCGCCTCCCTCCGATTCACGGGTGTCACCGAGGGAAAGACACAGCTTTGGATCCTTGGGGCCATCTCACTTCCGCTTTTTGGTGTCATGTACGAAGCGGTTCCCCAGTTACTGGGACGAGACTGCTGGAATGCGACGCTTTCCGCACGCCACTACATCCTCACGATTGTGGGGCTCTGGATGCTGGTCGGCATCATGGTGCTCGGAGGTCTCTTTACCGGGTTGGCACTCAGTGACCCCACGGTCTCCTTTCTCAATATCACCTCCTACTCGTACCCCTTCCACCTGATGGAATGCGCGGCACAACTGATCCTTCTCGCAGCAACCGTGATCTTCGGAGCCAACATCACCCGCGCTCTTGCGGCAGATTACCTTCTCAACAAAAAACACCGGTAACCAAGCATGCACCGCCTACCGACACTGCTTAGCGGCATCTTTCTAGTTTTCCTGATCTCTTGGCTGGGACTTGTCGCTTATCCAGTGACCCAACTGGGTCGCCTCACACCCGTACCCGATCCCGAAACGGGAGGGACACTGCCTGCAGTTTACGGAGGGCAGGCCCTTGCCGGTCAGCGGATCTATGCGACCGAGGGATGCATTTCATGTCACAGCCAGCAAGTTCGGCAGACAAGCGTCACCAGCTCCGACATCGAGCGAGGATGGGGAACACGTCCCTCCGTGGCGCGTGATTATCTGCGCGACAGCACAGCATTCCTTGGTTCCCGTCGTCTTGGTCAGGATCTCTCCAATGTGGGAGTGCGCCTTCCGAATGCCAAGTGGCACTATATCCACCTCTATCATCCCTCCGCCGTCTGCCCTGGATCCCTCATGCCGGCCTTCAGTGATCTGTTCATCGTTCGCAAGATCCAAGGACAGCGCTCGGATGAAGCACTCGACCTAAAGGGGAGCGACGCGCCCAAGCCGGGCTACGAAGTGGTGCCGACAGCAGAGGCAAAGAACCTCGTCGCCTATCTTCTCGCCCTGCGCCATGATTATCCACTGCCTGAAGCTCCCGTGAAGAAAGCCGGGGCGGCACAGGCAAAATAGTGTAAAGTATCCATCCAGCGATCATTTACTGTGAATCACGATCACCAGAACAATCAGGATGATGGGGGCACATCGGCAACAAACCGACCTCTATCGCCATGGCTTGTCGGCACCTTTATGCTGGCTCTCTGCTGGGGCGGCTTTTACCTCGCCTTTAACAGCGGCGGATTTCGTCAGGATGTTTACAACAGCAACGCAGTGAACTGGGCGGGCGGTGGAGCCCAAGCCGCAGCACCGGTTGACCCCAAGGTCATCGGCAAGCGTCTCTACACACAGAATTGCGTTGTCTGCCACCAGTCAACGGGCCTCGGAGTTGCAGGTCAGTTCCCTCCCCTTGCAGGCAGTGAATGGGTTCTCGGCGATGGAAAACATGCAGAAAACCATCTCGTGATGCTCTTGTTGAACGGACTCCAAGGACCCTTCCAGGTCAAAGGTCAGTCTTACAACAACGCCATGGTGCAGTGGAAGCAACTCGCTGACGACCAGATCGCTGCCATCCTGACTTATATCCGCTCGGACTGGGGGAATAACGCCCCGCCGATCGATGCAGCATTTGTGGCAAAGATCCGATCGGAGACTGCGGCGCAGAGTGAACCATGGACGCAAGCTCAGCTACAGGCAATTCCCCCGGTGAAAGATTCCGCCCCTGCGGCAGCTCCTGCCACCAAATAACGACTGCCATGACTTCAGTATTCAATAAAAAAAACTCCTTTTACCGATTCCTTACCAAGGGGCTTGGTCTCTTTTTGTTTCTGCTCGCGATGTCGGGCACTTTGATGGCCGAGGAGCGCGCTGGAAATATCTACGGCCTCCCACCCTGCGTCACGACAACAGGCCTCCAGATCGACTTCATCATCAAGATCATCTTCTGGCTCACGGCCGTGGTCTTCGTCCTTGTCCAGGGAACCTACACTTACTACCTCATTGCTTATCGTCGGCGTCCGGGAGTTCCGGCGCATTACAGCCACGGCAACAACACCCTTGAGATCATCTGGACCACGCTGCCGACGATCATCTTCCTTGCGCTCGCCATTTACAGCAACCGCGTCTGGGAGGAGATCCATCGTCCCGCCCCAGAGAACGCGCTGACAATCGACGTCTCCAGCTACCAATTCGGCTGGGAAATGCGCTATCCCGGAGTCAGCGGGAAGTTGGCGCCGATGGACGTGAAAAAAATCTCCCCGACAAACCGATGGGGAACCGATGCCGAGGATCCACGCACTGCTCAGGATGTGATCTCCACCGAGCTGGTGATCCCTGTTGGGCGCCCCGTCCATGTGTTGCTGCATGCACGAGACGTGATCCACTCCTTCTACGTCCCCGAATTTAGGCTCTACCAAGACTGCGTCCCCGGCCGCACGATCGGATGGGTCTGGTTCCAGGCGATCCGCACCGGGGACTTCCAACTCGCCTGCAACCAACTCTGCGGCACCGGCCACTACAACATGAAGGCCCCCATCCGTGTTGTTTCCGAGGAGGCATTCCAAGAATGGCTCGTTCCTCGGCAGCAGAAAAACGCAGGAATCCTACCAACTGCTCCTTCTACTCCTCTTGCTACACCGAGTCCCGCAAAGGCGGCATCCTTGACGGCAAAATCACCCGACAATACACTTTAGAAACATGAGCGCATCACTTACCCACGAGAGCGGGGCGTCCGTGGAGATCCACGGCGAAAATCATCATGGTGACCACGGGCACGGGAAGCACGGGATCATGCATTACCTTTGGAACACCGATCACAAGATGATCGCTCTTCAGTTCCTCTGGTCGGCCACCTTGTTCCTGGTCTTGGGTGGAGCCATGGCGATCGCGATGCGCTGGCAGCTCGCCTTCCCCGGTCATCCGGTACCAATCATCGGGCACCTGCTCCCCCACGGCATCGTGAACGACGACGGGGCGATCATTCCGAGCGGTTACAACGTGCTAGTCACCATGCACGGAACAATTCTCGTCTTCTTCGTCGCGATGCCCCTTCTCATCGGGGTTTTCGGCAATTTCCTCATTCCCCTCAAGATCGGGGCGGGAGACATGGCTTTCCCGGCTCTGAACGAATTGAGCTACTGGCTCTTTGCCCTTTCCGGCGTGGTTATGATGGCTTCTTTCTGGGTGCCAGGGGGTGCTCCAGGAACAGGTTGGACGGCCTACGCGCCGCTCAGCAGCTTTGCCCCCTACAACCAGACCCCGATGGGGCAGACGTTCTGGTGCACGGCACTCTTCCTTAATGGGCTCTCCTCGATCACTGGTGCCGTGAACTACATCACGACCGTGATCACCATGCGCGCTCCCGGCATGACGATGTTCAGGATGCCGCTGCCAGTCTGGGCGATTTTCCTCACGGCGATCCTCCTAATTCTTGCAATTCCCGTTCTTTCAGCAGCCGCTGCGCTCATCATTTTTGACCTCAACTTCGGCACTACCTTCTTCAAGCCGTCTGGTTACGGACAACCGCTTCTCTGGCAGCATCTCTTCTGGTTTTTCGGGCACCCAGAGGTCTACATCTTGATCCTGCCTGCGATGGGACTCACGTCTGAGATTCTCTCGGTCTTTTCCCGTAAGCCAGTCTTCGGATACAAGGCAATGGTCTGGGCCATGATCTCCATCGGTTTCCTCGGCTTCATCGTCTGGGGTCACCACATGTACGTCAGTGGCATGAACCTAACACTCAGCGCCGCCTTCTCCGTCTCGACGATGGTCATTGCGGTTCCGAGCGCGATCAAAACCTTCAACTGGATGGGTACCATCTGGCGCGGATCCATCCACTACACTGTGCCGATGGCTTTTGCAGTTTCGTTTGTCTCCATGTTCGTCATTGGCGGCCTCAGCGGCATCTTCATGGCCTCCACGCCGGTGGATCTCTTCGTCCACCACACTTACTTCATCGTCGCCCACTTCCACTACGTTCTCTTCGGGGGCAGCATGTTCGCGATCTTCGCAGCCGTTTACTTCTGGTTCCCGAAGATGTCCGGGCGGATGTTCAACAATACCCTGGGCTGGATCCATTTCTGGATGACATTGGTCTTCTTCAACCTGACCTTCTTCCCGATGCACAACCTCGGCCTCGGCGGCATGATGCGCCGCATCGCCGACCCCACCGTCTACGACTGCCTGCGTCAACTACAACCGCTGAATGTTGTCTGCACCATCGGCGCCATGGGCCTCGGCTTGGGCACGATTCCCTTCATTGTGAACATCGTCTGGAGCATGTTCAACGGGCCGAAGGCTCCTGCGAATCCTTGGAACTCCACCACCCTTGAGTGGACCGTCTCCCATCCGATTCCGCACGGGAATTTCTCGGTGATTCCAACTGTCTACCATGGTCCTTACGAGTACAGTGTG
>Ga0214921_10000570_pt1 | contig 68178 bp, 80 predicted proteins | sample LL1505_MetaG_FD_177992 | JGI IMG/M metagenome (GOLD analysis project Ga0214921, IMG submission 177992) | Freshwater microbial communities from Lake Lanier, Atlanta, Georgia, United States - LL-1505 | ecosystem: Environmental > Aquatic > Freshwater > Lake | place: USA: Georgia | collected... | reverse complement strand
TGGTTCAATCATTAAAAATGGACGTTCAAGAAGCTGGTGCGAATTATGGAATTATAATTTCCAAACAAGGATTTCAAAGTGGTTCTTATGAAGGAATAGCTCTAACAACAGTTAAACTTCTAACATTTGAGGAATTGCAAAAAAATATTGCAGATGAATGGATGTTCCAAGTTTTTGCCCCTTTAAAAGAAAAATATAATATTCTAGTTGATTTTTCAAGAAATTTTGAGTACAATACAGTTGAAAGGGCAACGTTTGAAAAGTTTCAAATTAATGATGAATTAAAAAAAAATGCATGGGAAGTACAAAATAAGGTTAATATGAGTTTGGCATTTTGGAAGGATTGGTTACCCAAAGATATATATATGAAAATGAAACCTACCTCACTTGTTGGTGGAAAAAAAATAAATGTTACTGACACTAGAAGTTTTGCTAATGAGATTAATATTCTTTTTGATGAAACATTTAATTTGATAAATTCTTACAATGATAAAATTAGTAAACTATCACCTGATGAATTAAAAATAGTATTTGACCAAATATGATACTTCAAATATTTAAGTATAGATAACAGTTTTTTTCCTACTCAACTTCTTTTTCAAAACACTCAATTCAGATTGAATTGTTGCAAAAGCTTGTTCACGTTCTACAAGCTTTTGCTCATTTATTTGTAATTGAGATTCAAGTTCACTCACTTGTAGCTGATGTTTTACAATTTTTTGTTCAGCTAAAATGTTGCTTTCTTTTAATTCATTACAATTATTTTCAGATTCCTGTAATTTGGATTGAAGCATTACAATTTTTTGTAATTGAACATCACTTGAATTTAAGTTTTCTAGGTGTTCTTTCCATTTTTTTACAAATAATTCTGCATAAATAAAGTTGATACAAGCAATCATAATGCTTACAAATACAATTTGAAAAATCTTAGTTGTGTTGGTTTCTGTAAACACATCAAAGAAAAATAAAGTTGTCATTAATGTACATAATGCCAAAAAGTACTGAATAGATTTATGAACATAATTACTATTTGCTGTAGCAAGTAACACGGTTAACTCAAAAGCAATTGCCATTCCCCATGCAGTAATTTCTTTTGCTATTGTACCCATTTCACTTGGAAGAGTTCTCACAAATAAGGTATGCGAATCGAATACCAAAGCCACAATTATTAATAACATGGCTATCATAACAGCCTTTACGGAAGTGATAAAATTACCTATTTGATTCATTTTAGAAATGTAAGTTAACGATGGTTAATGAGAGTTTTCTTTCATTAAAAATACAAAAATCTGTAGTCACAATCTACAAATATTTGTAAGAATACATTTCATTGTAAAACATTATAATGTTGAATATCAGTATTAAAGAAATTGTCGAATACAAATATTTGTAATAAAAATCTTAAAAATAAAATTAGATTAATTGTAAATCCAAATATTTGTAAAACCATTACAAATATTTGGGTTTGACTTACAATTATTTGTAAGTATGCTACAAATAATTGTATTAACGATTACAAATATTTTTTCAGTCTTACAAATAATTGTATCAGAATATTGGTTCTATTTTTTCATCTAATGCTTTGGGTGATAAATCAATTTCTTTGTTTGCTAAATCAGAGAAATTGTTGGCTTCCAAATTACAAGCTACAAATTCACGACCAAGGAAACCTTCACGGTTTTTGCCAAAGATAATTTCAGCATTGCCAACTGTACTGTTTCCAAATTCATCTTGTAAAATGTCGTAATATTCGTCTCTGTAAATAAACATTACCACGTCGGCATCTTGTTCAATAGCTCCAGATTCACGAAGGTCTGCAAGTACAGGGCGTTTATTATTCCTTGATTCCACAGCTCTTGATAATTGGGATAAAGCAATGATTGGTATGTCAAGTTCCTTGCTCAACAACTTCAACCCTCGACTGATGGCACTGATAGCATTCTCACGGTTAGCATTTCCAACTTCACCTTCCATGAGTTGTAAGTAATCAACTGCGAGTAAATCCAAGCCAAATTTCGCCTTCATGTTAATGGCTTTTGCTCTCAAAGTGGAAATGGTCAACAATGGGTCATCATCAATTTGAAATTTCATTTGAGCAATCACATTGGTAGCTTGTTGCACCTTATCAAGTTCACCTTCAAAAAATATTTTGCGTTTTATGCGGTTTACACTGATGCCAGTTTCCATAGAAAGCAATTTTAAACCAAGTTTTACTTTGCTCATTTCCAATGAGAATAAAGCAACGCTTTTTGCATAAAGCACCGTTGCATTTCTAAGAATTTTCAAAACCAAAGTAGTTTTTCCCATTCCTGGACGAGCTGCCACAATCACCAATTCTCCATTTCCAAATCCACCACCAAGCACTGCATCACAACCTCTGAAACCAGTTGGTACAAAATGAATACTTTGGCTAAAGTCTGTACTTAAAATTTCCTTGGTAATATCTTGAATAGAACTTCCTTTTTTCACCGAAAGAAAATCGTTGGTTCTAATCAGTACATTTTGAATTTTGCTCAATGTCTCAAATACATCTTTGCTCAAATCATAACTACAATTTATCAGAAATTGACCTTGTGGAATCAAAACTCGTCTAACCCATAATTCCTTCAAAATGTAAATATGGTAAACGATATTTGCAGACGAGTTTACTCTAAAAGTCAGGTCGTTAATGTAGGTTAATTCAAGTTTTTTCCCAGATTGTTTGATTTCATTTGAAACGGTTAACAAATCAACATTTCTTCCAGAATTAAACAAACTTGCAATTGCTTCAAAAACCAATTGATTTTCGTTTTTGTAAAACAATTCCTTGCTGTGAATCAAACCAATAACCTCATGTAAGCAATTACCATCAATTAGGATTGCACCTAAAACCACCGATTCAAGTTCAAGGTCTTGCGGTGGGATAGGCAAAGAATTTTGAATTTCAGTTTTCTTCATGCTTCATGCTAAATCATTTCAGAAATAAGTCTCATGTAGGCTGGTTGACGGACTGCTTGATTTTGTTTTGCATGATTTTTTTGAGAATTATCACGAATCTCACCTACAATTTCATTGAAATATTTCTCCAGACTTGTGAAATTTCGGTACTGTTTCTGTAAAAACTCACTTAAGATACCCTTGTTTGTCCATAACCATGTGAATTTTTGAATAATATTAGCATCTGAAACGACATTTCCCTCTAAATCAAGTAAACCTTCCAACTTGCGAATAAGTGGCGGAATTGCCATGTTATTTTCCTTATTCTGCACATACTTCAATTTATTTCCCTTTTCCCAAATCGAAATTATGTGTTCACGGGCCGGGTGGGGCATTTTCTTGGGCTTGGCGGATTCGCCGGGCGGGCTTACATTTTTATTTGTTTGCGTAATTTGAGCTGAATTTTGATTTGATTCATTTTTTTTAGCTTCAAAACCACTTAAAAGCAAATCTGAAGAAATTGAATTAATTATATCACCCGTGGAGGAAAAATTTTCAAAAGTGTTAACTACATCCGTAGGATGAATATAATCTTGCTTATTGCTACAGCTATTGCTTTTCGCTACGCTCTTGCTTACTGCTTTACTATGCTGTATAGATGAAGATGTAAGGGGCTTATGCGGTGTACCGCATAAGGGTACATTTAATTTACTTAAATCAATAGATTCAAGTGAGTTCAATTCAGCTTGATTAACTTCTTCACTTGAATCAGAAGTTAGAAAATTTGAATTTTCGGATGCTAATTTTAAAAATTTTGCAAAGCGTTTCTGATTTTCTTCAACCTCTTTTTGATAAGAAACCAACATAAAAGGTTCAATAATTCCTTCTATGAATCTCATTCTTTTCTTGGCACAAATCAACCAATATTGTTGAATTTCTTCACCAGTGATAATATTATATTTTTCAAAGATTTCCTTAGAGAATATATTTTCTTCAAAATAATAATCTAGGTATTCTTTAAGCTCATCTTTGGTATAATCATATTCCAACAGAAATACATTTTGTGCATCTTTGTTCCATTGAATCCAATACCCACAATGCTTTTGAGAACCAATAAATTTCAATAAATCGAAATACATTAGTTCTGCACTTCTACCAATCAATTTTCTCATTATTTTAATCTTATGAGATTTCAAACAAGGACATGGAATATATTCAAGGCTTTGTTTATTTTTACTAATATTTATTTCTAAATCAGACATAATTACCTCATTTTATTATACTTAAAAACAGATATTACAAGTTGTTATTCTTTATCTTCATTGTTTTTCTTACGAAAATCTCTATCAAGTCTTGCCTTTTCCATGCGTGCAATTCTTCTATTTTCATTGTATTTTTCACGCATATTCATATTTCTTGAATTATATGGATCTTCCATACCAGCACCCAATTTAGGCAACTCCGAATCTGGAACTCGTTTCACAATTTCACCTTTGTAATTCACAAAGAATTCAGGATATTCTCCGATAATAGGCATAATAAAGCTGATTTTTATTTTTGTACTTTTTTAATTTTATTTCTTGACAAACTCAATCCAACAATTTTATTTTCTGAAATTGCTTTTAGAATTTTGTCATTTTCTTTGGTCTTTTCTGTAACAGAATTTTTATATAAAGTCAATCGCTCAACTTCTGATTTTGGAATCAAAATCAAACCAACTGTAGAAGAAGCCATTTTTAAAATTTCACCATCATTGATTTTTTGTCGGATTACACTTTTGGACATGCCCGTGAGGGATGCAACCTCCGAAACTTTGTAAGCTTCTTTTGTAATTTGAGATTTACCAACCATTTTTAAGTTAACTTCAAGAAGCTGTTTGCTCACATCAGCAAGCTTAGTTAACATGGTTTCAATCTCTATCACTTTTTGAGATAATGTTATGATATTGAATTCATTATGAGAATTTTCAACTTGTTGAGTATTCATAATTTTATGAGTGATTAAATGACCTCGCAAAGAGAATAAAAAAAGAAATACCAAAACAGTTGTAGGGGTTGTACAACCCTTTACAACCCCCAATGAATATCAATGATTTAGCTTGAAAAAAAGTTTAAATTTTTTTTTATTGGATAAAAAATCAGAATTATTTAGCAAAAATGAAACCTTAAATTGGCATTTGAACATCAAGTTAAATTCAATATTTATCAATAAATATTTTTTATTAACTTCGTGGCAAGAAATAAAAAGAAAAATTGTTCAAATCAATAAGTTATAAACACCGCAATTATTTACTCATCCCAACTTTTATAGTCATGCTTTGGGTGTCGTATAACTTTGCTATTTCCAATACAATTGATGTATTTAATCAAAACACTACCCTTGAAAATCAATTAAGTGTAGGTAATAATGGCCCAGAAAAATTAGCCAAACTCAAACAAAAGCTAGCTAACTACAACGAAAAACTAGAGAATTATAGGTTCGATGACCAACGAGATAAGGAATTTATATTAGGGTTGGCAAGTCAGTTTTGTGCCACACATCGGTTAACATTGAGCGAATTTCCAGCATCCATCATCACTGACGAAGGGGATAATAAATTAGAAACCTTGACAATCACTGCACAAGGTGATTATGTAAACCTATTGAAATTATTACATTTTCTAGAGCATGATAAAAAAGTAGGCAGAATTAGTGGTGCTGATTTTTATACCAAACTAGACCATAAAACACGATTAAACAAACTTTACTTAAAAGTTTTTATACAAAACATTCGGATTAAAAACACTGAAAATGAAGACAGTAAATAAATATATAGTTTTAAGTTTAATTTTGTTAGGTTTATTAAGTTCTTGTAAAGAGATTATAGAACCAGACATCACCAAAAAGGTGGTTACCTTAAAATCACCTAGCGACAGTGTAACATTTACCAGTTTATCACCAACATTTAGTTGGGAGCCAGTGGAGGACGCTACCAAGTACAACATTCAAATAGCAAGTCCAAGTTTTGCCAAAATAACTACGCTTATTGATACCGTAGTTTCAAAAACACAATTTACCAAACAGCTATTTTCAGGTAGGTTTCAATGGAGAGTGAGGGCACAAAATGTGAATTATTTAACTGATTTCTGTGCCCCAAGATATTTTGTAATTGACAGTACATTGGATATTACCAAACAAAAAGTATTGCTATCAAATCCATTATTAAGCAGTTATATAAATACTGCTACCGTTAATTTTACTTGGCAAAGTTTAAGTATGGCAAAAACCTACAGCATAAAAGTAATAGATTCTGTTTCCAATGAAGTATTACTTTCAAAAAGTGATTTAACCATAACAAATAGTTCATACACATTTGCAAAAAGTACCAGCGCAAGTTGGTATGTACAAGCAACCGATGGACTTACAGGCTCTACCAAGTTTGAATACCGCAATTTTGTGGTTGATTTAGATGTACCAACCAATAGCTTAACTACTACTGATAATCAAACAACTGCGGGGGATAGTATCAGTTTTAGCTGGACCTCTGCCGACAAATATTATCTAACCGATTCTATTGTATTTTACAATGCTGATTCACTTACTCGCTCAAGTAAATACATTCCTGTTGCAGTGCCAGGTGCTAAATTGTATAAATTAAAAGATAAATCAAGTTCTAAACCAGTAGTAGGTACGGTGTTCTTTTGGCAAATAGTTACCGTAGATAAAGCAGGCAATAAAAAATATACAGTTAAAAGAAAATTCACTTGGTAAACCATACAAATAATTGAAAAACAAAGGCGTAACATATTTATTATTAGCGGTGGTTTGTGCCATTTGGGGAATTATTATTTTCCGAATCATTAAAGGATTGTCTGGCGATGAAGAAGTAAATAATGTTAACAATACCCAAACATTTACTAGCAATGATAAAAATGAAGAAACCTACACTATAATAGCCTCTTACAGAGATCCATTTTTAGGCGGCGTGCGCCAAGCAAATGTCAATAGAGAACCTACTTCACGTTCTACAAGCTTAGTGAAACCAAAAGTAAAAGTTTCAAACCCAGTAATTCCAATTCCAGTACCTGTTGTACCGGTGGTAATAATTGATTGGTCGTTTATTCAATACAAAGGACAAATTTCAAACAAAGGAGGCAAAGCAGTTGGTATTGTGACTATTAGAGGAAACGAACATCTTATAACTGCCAATTCCAAAGTAGCAGATGTAAAGATTATGACAGTTTCCAAAGATTCTATTTTAGTAGAATACAATGGAATGAAAAAAGGGATTTTTAGATATTAACCAGACTGAAGATTATAGATATTAGATTTTAGACTAAATACTTGTAAAATAGCGAATTATGCAAAACTTAAATTTCGATATATAACTGCCTAGTTAATATCTAAGTAGGTAAGTACTTGAGATAACTACTTAAAAGAATTACTCAACTGGAATAAAGGCAAGTACATAGCAATTAAAATAACACCCACTACCAAACCCAGAAATATAATCATGATAGGTTCAATCAAACTGCCAATTAAGCCTGTTTGATGTTCTATTTCATCGGTATATTGTTTGGCTATTTTATCAAAAAATATATCCAACTGATTTACCTCTTCACCTACTTTTACCAATGAAACTAGTCTTTTAGGAAATACTTCGTGGCCTGACATGGACTTATGTAATGATTTTCCTTGTAAAATATCTCCTTCGATATGTGTCAAAGCTTCTGATATAGGATAGAAACCTATCATTTTTTTAATCATTGCTATGGCTCTTAAAATAGGAATTTTTGAACCAATCAACAAGGTCATTGAATAACAAAATCGAGCTAAATATATTTTTTTGATTAAACTACCAACAAATGGAATTTTTATAATAATCAAAGCCGACCATTTTAAATACCAGTTCTTTTCTCGTTGGCTGTAAATAAATACTATTAAGCCCACGATGATTAAAAATACCAAACCAATGTATTTATTTACTACACCCGACATACTTACAATCACTTGGGTAATGGCAGGTAAATCTCCACCGAATCGTTTAAAAATATCAGCAAACATAGGTACTATAAAATTCATCATAAAAAAAATAGCTCCAAATGAAGTACTTAACACTAACACAGGGTACGAAAGAGCACTTACCATTTGACGACGCTGTTTTATTTTATTTTGATAAAAATTAGCTAACTGCAACAAAACCATGGCAAGTTTTCCACTTTCTTCCCCAATTTGTAAACTAAAAAACTCATAATCCGAAAATTTACCTGTAGCCTTTAGTGCTGTAGAAAGTGTACTTCCAGCAATAATTGCTTCCTTGATTTCGCCAAAAAGTTTTTTGTCTTTTGCATTAATTTGTTCATCATAAATAATCTCTAAGGTTGTTTTAATATCCACTCCAGCAGAAAGTAAAATACTCATTTCCATATAAAATGCTTCTTTCTTTTTATCGCTCATTCCTGAGCCAAAAAGCTGAATATCTTTATTCATAAAAGCAAACAAGTCAGTACTGGTATCAGCTGCTGAAGCTTGCTGATTGCCAGATTTCACCTTTTGTTGTGCATTAATTTTATTGATATCGATAGCCATAGAAATATTATTTTACAACTGTTTTATTGATTAAATCAGCAGTTGAATATTGTTTTAAAAACCTGAATGGTAATACTTTATTATGATAATTTGCATCAAAACTAACTTCGTCAACCAATAAACCTGGTACTGCTATGGGCGTTTTTTCGAATGCTAAATCTAATTTTTTTATGTCAAAATTAAACGTATCATTTACCGCATTATGTAAACGAACAATGGCACCATTGGTCAAAATATAGTTTGTTTGGACAGATTTGTGATAACAAGTAAATCCCTGATCTACAGACACTAAACTATCACTTTGCAAAATATCTTTTTGGATTCTATAATTTAAGGTACTCATAGCCATATTTATAGAAGCACTTTTTTGATAGTTAATATATTGTCTGTAAATAATACCATAAGCAGTATAAGCTATGCCCACCACAATGGCAGAAAGTAGCGTAATTACTGTTAATTCTAATATGGTAAATGCTTTCAGTTTCAAAACTAATTACTGTTTTTCAATTAAAATAAGTTCTTTTCTTGTTGCAATGAGTTTACCTTCATTTGTTTTTGCTTCTAATTTTAGCAATATCAATGCTGGATTAGCCCCGTATGGTTCAATAGTTTTTTTTATAATAAGTTCCCCAATCTTGGATTCATCATCTGAAAATGATTGCTCTTGTTTGGTTTCAAAGGCAGATTTATTTAATAATAAACTTGCATTGGTTTTTTCCAAAGTAATACCAGCCCCAGTTATACGCACAAACATTACCATACTCACAGCAAAAATTATCATTATAATAACCATTGCGGTTACTACTTCGAGCATGGTAGCTGCGTAAAGTTTATGTTGTTTGAAATGGGTCATAATACATTTACCAATTATAATACCTAATCACTTTTTTAATATTCTGGGTTGGTAACAAGGCCGAACCTACAAAATTTTTAGGTAATTGACTGTAATCTAAGGTGGTATTTAATAAATGATTTTCGTAAGTTGAGGATGGAGTTCGCAAAAGTAATTTCCCACAGGTTACATTTCCAAATACTTTTCCTTTCAATTCGGCAAAACCATCTGCATATAATTGACCAAGTAAAATGGCATCTTTGTCCATACTAATTCTGATTTTTGCCAAATCTTCTACTTTACAATATCCTATCAATATCCCCTTAACAATGCTATTTTCACTGATTTGTACAAACTGCTGAAATTTTTCAAACTTGTTTTTAATTACTCCCAAGGCCGAAGGGTAGTTTAAAGTACAATTTTTTTCTACCAATAATGAATCTTGTACAAATGCTTGAATTGTGCCTAAGAAACGTTCTTTTATCACAATTGACGAGGCATATAGTAGTATATCTTGCAGTTTATTTGTGTTAGATAATTCTATTTTCCCATTTGAATATAAAATAATATTGCCTGAAAAATGTTTATTTTCAAGTATATAACCATTTGGTAATTGCACTACAATGGTTGGTTTTGAAAACGATTGATATAATGTATCTGGTAATTTTTCAATTGGCTCAGTAAAAGTTGGTTGAAGTTTATCAAAAGTAGAGGCTAATGTTTGGCTCAAGGTTTCTGAAAGTGGAGGTAATGAAGTTTTACTTTGCTTCTCTTCACCTTCTATTAATTTGTTGTTGATATAACCCTGCCCTTCAATGTAAGCACGTTTTACTCCTGCTTCCGGAATGTAGCAGAGGCCTTTTAATTTAGTATCACCACAAAGATAAAGCGGTCTATTTTGGTCGCTTACATACAATGCCGACTGCAAAATTGCATCGGGTTTAAAACCATACATGGCAGTTTGCGCAACCGAATCTTTACCTTTAAAAGCTACACAAGCTGCAATTTGAAATACCCCCCATTGTTTACGAGTAAGCAATACTGAATCTTCTTGATTTTCGTACAAATCAAAATTGATTGATTCATTTATCTTTACGGCATTGTCATCAGCTAGTACATACTGTAAACCCGAAGTGGCATTGAGTAACAATCGCTCTTTGCGTTGTTGCATCAATACTGAGGTTTTGGTAAAATAGGCAGATAAAATTAACATGCTAGCCATTACAGCTATTACCATAGCTATGATGATGGTTACAAAAAGGGCATGTGCTTTTAGTTTCAACTTATTGAGGAGTTGAGGTTGGTTTTTCTTTTTTCTTAAACTTAGATTTTAACCAAACCCATGGTTTGGCTATTTTTTGTTTCCAAGTTAATTTTGTTATTATTTGATTTTGTTGTTGCTGCGTAGTATTTTGTTGAGAGATTTGTTGATTTGCATCTTGAATAGGTTGCTCTTCAATAGTAGATTTGCTTTCTTCTTTCTTCTTTTTCTCTTTCTTTACTTTTACTTCTTTTTGTTTTACCTCAACATCTTCAACAAAAACACCGTTTTTATATTTTTTAACAGAAACTATTTTTGAGTTTAGGTAAGTAATTAGTTTGCCATTCACTTTGCCTTTGTAATTTTTACCTTTTAAAACTAGCTCGCCTTTTTCATTAAAAACCTCAAAAACACCATGTTGTTGGCCTTTTTTCCAGTGCATAATTTCGTATATTTCACCATTGGCATACCAACGAATCCAACGTCCTTTTTTCTGTCCTTTTCTTACTTTGCCTTTTTCTTTAAGACTTTTATCATGATAAAAAACAGTATAATCACCATGAATTAATTTTCCATCATAACCGCCTCGAGTTGTTTTAATGTCATTGGCCCTGTACCAAATATAGTATCTATTAATGCGGGGTTTTACCACTTTGTCCTTGTGATAAATCTCTGCCGACACTGTGGAATCAGGATAATTGATATTGATTAAGTTGTTTATCAGGTGTTTATCATACTTAGTTTGAGCCAATAGAAAGCCCGAAAAAAGTATAAAAATTGATAATGTACCTATTTTTATAAAAATGTTTCTCTCTAACATGTAGAATTAATTTTTTAACCTTTTTATTTATAACCTTTTAAATAGCATTTGTTTACTATTTAAGAATATAATATCAAAAGTAAGCAAGAAATACGAAATGAGCAAAAGATACAGGTCTTCTACTTAAAGTATAGTATGAAGGGTGAACTATTTTTGGCACAATATGTGTATTTAGCTTTTTAAAATTGTATTTTATGAAACACATATTTCTAATCGCAACCATTTTCATTCCCTTGATTTCTATTGGACAAACCTATTTTTCTAATATTTCCATTGGCACCCGAAATGCTGCTGAAATTCAGGTTACGATAGACGACCATGAAATTAATTCTCAAGCAATGCCTTTTGTTAGAATCACAAATTTATACCCTGGTTATCATCAATTATCGGTATTAGTAATTGCTTCAGATGGGAAAATGGGTTATTTTAAAAGTCAGCTTTTGGTAGAATCAAACGTGGAGAATACCTATATTTTAGATATGTTAAGTGGGAATAGTTTTAATTTTTATAGTGTAGTTAGGCAATCATTAACTCCTTATTCAACAGGGATTACTCAAAAAGTAAATAATAATACTTCTGTTTACTATTCAGAGCAAAATTTGGTTAATTACTATCAAAATAATGTCCCAACTTTTGATATGTTAAAACTTGATGCTACTCCAATTAAAGAAGTTAGTTATACTCAAATAGCTACAGATTCTATTATTTCTATTTTTTGTAATTTAATAAATAATAAGAGATTTGATGAAGACAAACTGATTATGGCAAAACTATGTTTAAGTAGCTATGCACTTAATACTCTACAGTTTAATAAAATTTTAGCTTTGTTTGAGTTTGATGTTACAAAACTGCAATTTATCAGAAATACCATTCATCATGTGTATGATAAACAAAACCTGTTTACACTTACCAATCAATTTAAATCCTCTAATTCATTACTTGTTTATCAAAAGTTTATTCAACAGGCGGTTAGGTGATTGAATTAATTAACTGAAAAAGAATAATTTACAAAGCATCAAAAATAATTCTAATAATTAAATTGTCAATCAATTTTTACTTTAATCTAAAAGCAATTATTTAGAATAACACATTTTACATGATTTACGACCTTTTTTCAATGCTTCTGTTTTATTGATTTTAACAATCGTTTGTTTACAACTTAAAATTCCATCACATTTTGAATTTTTATGGTAGGCACTTGCCCAATATCCTGTACATAGATAAACTAATTCGTCCTTTTTGTTTATTGAAACTGCATTGTTACCCTTCTGCGCAGAACCATCATAAGAAAGAAATATCAAAATGAAAATTAGTACCAGTTTCATGTTTTTATTTGATTATTCCTTGTTCTTTTTCTCTTGAACTTCAAGTCTTATTTCTTGAGCAAGTGCTTTTAGTTCTTGCATTTTGTTTCTTACTCTTGTTCCAGCTGCTTGATTGTTTTGTTCAAAAAACTTAGTGAAATCTGCTTCACTCTCTAGTAATAATTGTTTTAGTTGGTTAAATCTTTCCATGATTCTATATTTTATGAATTATAAAAGTATAGAAATATTCTAAATTCCCCAATTTTTCAATTATAAAAGTAACAACACTAGTAAAATCAAACCTAGTTTTCATTTAACCAAACTACATTTTACCCTTTAAGGGTAATTTTTAAACTCATTTCACAAAATGCTTCATTTTGTGATGGTTACACACTTTCTCACCTTTGTATCAGTTCAAACAAAAAGACATCCAAGATGGAAATCAACTTTAAAGAAATCGCAATTTATGTTGGGATTGTGTTTGTGGGAGCATTGGCCGCTGTGGTTGCTTATTCAGCTTACAAAGAATCGCAAGACAAAGCTTCAGTTACTGTAACTACAAAATAATTTCAACCAGTTAACCTGAGAATATTTTAATACAAGAGAGCAATCGAGGACGGTTTTAAAATGATTCGTGGAAGGTAATATGCTGTTATTAAAATCATTAAAAGAGTATCAAAATGAAAAAGTCAATTTTAACAGGAAATAGCCTGAATGCTAAAATGGCAAAACTTACTGCAAGTGCAGAAGCAAGCATGTCAAACTATGTAGGAGAATTAACAGAAGGTAAAGAAAGCTTTATTTCAGCTTCTAGCTTTTCTGGAATGAGTGGCAATGCCAACGGTGTTGTTCACAAAAATAGAGTAAAACCTATTATTATTGACATCTCTAATACCGACGAAAACAATGAATTGTTAGTGCCAATTTTCTCAAAATTTGAGAAATTCCCCATTCCATTTAATGGTGTTGCAGACATTGACAATGTTGTTCCTCAAGTTGGTAAAGGTGCATCTGTAACCATTCAAGGGTATAGATATGAGGAACTTCAAGAGTTATCTGCAAGTCGTCCGTTCACTTTGAGTAAATTGCGTTATCGTTTTGGAGACAGTACTCAGCTAGACCAACCTTGGAGAATTCGCCAAAAAGTAGGCAATAGTGTTGCCAATGAACCCTACTACCCACATTTATCTCGTGCCTTGGAAAACCAAGTTTCAGACACATTGGTGGACGAGGATTTCTTTATGAAAGTAGATGGTGGAGCAACTTTACTTGTAAAAATTGCCAAAGCAATTTCTGCAACGGTTGCTAGAAAAATTCAAGTGACCTTATTTATTGATGCTGAAACTGATATTGCAAATGCTTTATCTGGGCAATCAGTATTAAGCACTTTCAAAGCTGGTAAATAATCTCAAAGCTTCCTCATTTCTTCAAAAGCCATTTACCGATTGTGGTTGATGGCTTTTGTTTTATAATCCTTTCACAATGATTTACAACGATGCAACCTCAATCATGTATGGATTAAATCCTGAAAACCCTTCGGATTTACTCATAGAATATTTGATTAAAAGCAATGAACAAGGTGTGAAATCTTTACTTATGGGATTTGGTATTATGGCTGATTCCCAAAGTAAACAAATCATGGGATTGAGAACTTTGATTGCTTCTGGAGATGAAAATGTGATTTGTAAAATCATTGCACTTGATCCTAATGCAGAAATACATGAAGAAGCTTTTAGACGAAAATATCAACATGAATTTTCAAAATCTGAATCGAAACTTAATGCTATTTCTATTAAGCCAATTCAAAAAACTGAATTTGATTATCAAATACCTAAGAAAATGTTAGGCTATGATATTTCATTAATGGAGCTTTTGCTGTTTCTCATTTGTGTTTTTGTATTGGTTAAACTCATTAAGTCGTAGGACGACAGCCAATAATAATGAAAAATTCTAAGCTATTCTTGATTGTGATTATTGCTGTGATTGCCATTGTAGCAATAGTTGTTTTGGTTGTAGTACTAAAACCTTCAACAAATGCTGAAGAAGCTATTTTGAAACAACAACCTGTGGAGCAAAAGAATCTCATTAGTGACATTGGTGGAGTTTTGGGTTCAGTGTTAAGTTTGAAGAGTTGATAATTGAGAGTTGATAGTTGATAGTTAAACTATTGCAAAAATATAACAATCATCAACATAATTCCCTGATTTAAACTCTCTAAACACTTATGTCTAAACAAACCATTGAAAAAAAACTCTCAACTCTCAACTGTAAACTCTCAACTAAAAATGGCATTCTGGGACGATTTAGGAAATTCATTAACTGGACAATCAAGTAATGAAATAATCAATAAACAAATGAGTTTACAAGCTCAAGCACTTAATTCAAAGCAAAAAACAGGTATTGGAACTGGTTTAATTATCGGTCTAATTATCATGATTCTTATAGTATTAGGTGTAGTCATTTATTTGATTCAAACCTCCAAAACTTCTGCCTAATGAAACAAAAAACGCATATACTTCAAGTTTATTCTATGGATGGTGCGATTGCTCCACCAGCTAATGATGGGACATACACACCACCTGTCAATACAACTATAAAAACAGATTTTAATGGTAGTATTTTCCCAGGTATGAAAGGATATTCACAGCCAACTCCCAAAGTGGAAGATTATGTTGTGCTTTATCCTAAAACCGAAATTGAAAAGCTATTCGACTTAAAAACCAACACTTTACCCAATCAAATTACTGTAAAGGAAAATGATGTAAATGCCAAACAAGCCAATGTTGACAGATTGAATGTGATTGTGAGCAATGCAAGAAACAACAAGGTAAACTGTAAGAGTTTGTTTGGGCCAGATTGGGGTTGTGTTCATAATTATGAACGAGAAAGGGACAATGCACAAATCTCTACTAACGAAGCTAGAGCAGAATTAGCTACATTAAAAAATCAGCTTCAACAATACACCTCAAGCTACGATACCCTAAAAACTAATTTTGATGTTGCCAAACAAAAGGCAATTGACAATTACAATTTAGCGGTGGCAACTTGGAGCAAAAATGCTTCAGATTGGTATGCCCAAGAAGCTGATAGAATTGCCAAAGAAAAGAGAGACAAAGCCGAACAAGACCAAAAGATTGCATCACAAAAAGCCGCAGAAGCCGCAGCCATTGAGGCACAAGCCGCCAAACAAAAAGCTGATTTAGAAAAGCAAAAATTGGATGCTTTGGTTACTGCAAAATCCGCTGGTGTGAGTGAAGAATCTGCCTTGAAAGCGACTGGTACATTTATTCCTGTGTCAACTGACAATACAAACTTGTATGTAGGAGGAGGCTTAGGTTTGGTGGTTTTAGTCATTATTGCTATTGCAATATTCAAATCTTAATCAATCAATTATGGAAAATTTGATGCCTTGGGTAAGAGAAGTTTTTATGGCTGATGTACCAAATGAAGATTTGCTCAAATTTCAAGATAAACTCAAGCTTTTCTACATGAAAACACTTGATTTTATGGAATCTAACAACTTGCCCATTACTAAAGAAAATATCCTCAAAAATGCAGATAGAATCAGGCATTGGGATATTGGAAGTAAACAGACCAGTCAGTTAGAGGAAAATTCAGAATCTGGAATAGCTACTATTGAGCCTGTTATAGAGGAAAAACCCAAAGAGAAAAAGCCATGTGCTTGTATGAGAATCTCAGCCATTGAAACAGATATTTTCAAATTCAAACGCTTTGTGTATTTCTCTTTTGTGTTTTTACTTTTGATTTTTTTATGCAATCGAAATGCTACTTAAAAAACTCTTTACTCTAAACTCTTCACTCTAAACTTATGAAAAATGTGTGGATGCAATCAATTATCAAGCTTTAATGGAGATTCTCAAAACCAATTCGGTTTAGGAATTCCAATAAGAGTTGAACACTCAAACTTCTGGCCATTCAGTAGCAAGGCTACGGCTAATAATACGCCTTCAGCAGATGCTAAAACAGAGACAACTAAAAAAACGGATAGCTCAGATACTACCAAAAACAAAACCTCTACTGGCGAAAAAGTCAAGGGAGCAATTAATGATGGTACGGTCAAAAACACTTCCGAAGCTGCTTCATCTTGGTTAGACACCATCAGTAAAGGGATTAATATTTTTAGCGGAAAAACACCTGTAAATACTTCAAATAGTGCAAGTTCAAGCAATTCCACTTCAAGTGAGAATGATAATGAAAATAACACAGGTATTCCCAGTTATGTTTGGTGGATTGTAGGTGGTTTAGCTTTACTTGGAGCAATTTGGGCTGGTATTCATTTTAGCAAACAAACCTAAGATGAACAAATTTATTCCTTCAAATGGTGAAGCTTTTAAGCTTTTAGTGGAGGTAGAAGCATCATATCCTGTTGAGTTAATGCTTTACGGATATGAAGCTAATCTAGCAAATACAGTTCATTTTCTGCGACAATATGGTAATGCAAATATTGCAGAAGTAGGCTTGTTTAAAGGTGTTCACCGATTTGAATTTCCATTTCCAAAATCTGTAGAAAAGTTAAAAATCGAAGTTTATAATAAACAAAATGGATCTACAAAAGGAATAAAAATCCGAAACATAAAATATATGGCACTGGCACTGCCAGTAAGGGTAAAATTTGCACCCCATGTGCAAGAATATATTGACTTTGCATTCGATTTCTCACATAGTTGTGGCTATCACGAAACAGGAACTTATGAATCAGAAACTGGACTTTATTCGATTGTCTTTTCAGATTATGTAAGGTCTTGGGAAGACGACTCAAACGCAATCATTTACACGCCAGCAAGGGTAAATCATGCCAATGGAATAGTTGAAGTTAGTCAATATTATTTCAACCAATTGACCATCACCAATAGGTTTATGATTCTTTTGCATGAGTTTACCCATTTCTATTTCAATACCAAAGATGAGTTAGAATGTGATTTAATGGCTTGTAATATTTGTTTGATGTTGGGCTTTAGCAAAACAGAATGTTTGTATGCCATTGCTCGATTATTTGATTACTGCGGTACAGACAAGCAATGTGAAGCTTTTATTGAGCGAAAAGAAATGTTAATTGATTTTATAAATAATTGGACAAATAACTATGAAAGAGCTATTTAATAACAAAAAATTGATTATTGGAATTGCCATTGGTTTAGTACTAATCATTGGTGTTGTACTATACTTTGGCCTTAGGAAGGCAGCCAATAATAGTGGGAATACCTCTGGTATAAATTCTGTTTCCACAAAATCAGAATCAAGTACAAATGTAACTACCAAGCAAGTTGCAGATACTTCTGGTGGCACAATTTCAGCCAATTCAGCGGCTTCAAAAGGAACTCTCTTTGTGTAAATTTTAAACAAATGGAACTCAAACCCGAAGATTTCATCCCTTCCAAAAGCTCAACCTCTGACATTTGGATAAGTTGGTACAAGGCACTCAAAGCTGAATTAGGTCAAGATGATGCAAATGTATTATTCAAATCTGTTTGGGACGCAAGAGGAACAGATGATGCCAATACGCCAGAGTTAAGGGAATATGTGGCTAAGTATGGAATCACCATTAAAATGGGAACGAAAGAAGCTTTTATTGAAGCAATTTCTTCACCATTTGGCATTTTTAGTTTTGCTAAAGACATTGGTAAAACCATGATTTATGCATGGATGATTTTTATCTTTTTGGTAATGGCTGTGGTGATTTATTTTTTATTCAGAGCAAGTCATAATCCAGGAGAAACCATTGGAATTGCTACTAAAACTGCCATGTTATGAACGAAAATAAAAACATATTTCTACATGTATATGTGCTAGTTACATTGCTAGTAATCAGCGTTGGTTTACTGATTTACTTTATGTTTAGGGCAAAAAGATTAAAGCAAGAAAGGCAAAATACCATTGCTAAAATCAAAGAAGCTTTGGCTAGTGGAGCTGGTGAAGAAACAAGTGATGATGCCTCGAATTCATTACTCAATGTGCAACCTGACCCCAATTACAACGGCTATGCAGATGCTCAAAAACTCAAAGAGGCAATTGGTACATTTTGGGATAATGATGAAACCGTGTATTCGATTATCAAAGGAAAATCTAAAGCCAAACTCAAAAGTATTGAAAAAGGATTACAAGGCTTAGGTTACAAATCGTGGGACGATTACTTGAAAACTATTTTTGAGAATATGGTTTCTCTTCCTTTTGGCTATTGTGCTGGGATTGATTGCGGAAAGTACACCAAAGCTCTAAATATGATTAAAGCAGCTAATTAGCATTAAGTACAAAGTATTAGGTATTAAGTATTAAGTATTAAGTATATGATATTTAAATACTTACAACTCTAAGCTACTTTCTCTAAACAGATAACTGACTACTGATAACTGAAAACTATAAACTCTAAAAAATGAAAGAATTTATAATTAAATATAAAATATGGTTCATCATAGGCTTGGTGATTTTGATTTTAAGCACAGCTTATTACTTCATTTTCATTCACAATGCAACTGATTCTAATTTGGAAAAATCTGTAGATAAAACACCTTCAGCCAATAAAAAAGGAGCATTACCAAATCCTAATGCAAACCTTCAATTTCCAATAAGGCAAGGTGATGTAGGCAAACAAGTTCGACAATTACAAAGATACCTCAATGCCAAATACCAAGCTGGATTAGTAGCTGATGGGGTTTGGGGAATCAAAACACAAACAGCTTTTGAAAAAGCTATGATTCCAACTGACGACCCATCCAGATATTACATCATTTTGACTTTAAGTCTTTATAATAAATTGAATCTCAAAACTTATTAAATCCCAAAACAATGAAAGAGCATTTTAATAAAAACATCTATTGGTATGTAGCTGGTAGTTTAATTACAGCCATTTTCTTATGGTTTTTCTTTATCAGAAAAAAGGATGAAGAAAGTAAAGGGGAATCCGCTGATATGGAAACACAACCTTTAGAAGATACTTCATTCGATTGGACAAATGCCAATGATAGTTTTCCACTAAAACTTGGCTCTAAGGGAGATAAAGTGAAAAGTTTGCAAACATGGCTTATCAATGTTGGTGGAGCAAAACTCAAAAATGGAGTTGATGGCAAGTTCGGCAAAGAAACTGAATCAGCTTTAATGACTTTCAAACAAAGAGACAATGTATCTCAAGAGTATTGGGATAAAATAGGGCTTAATAAGTTATAAGTTTTGAATGATGAATTTTATTAAAATATTCACCTAAAAGACAAATTACTAAAAACTAAAATTCAACACTCAACACCTATAAAATGTTTGATTCTGCAATTGAAAAACTAAGTACCGACGGAGTAAAAGTGGTAGCCACTGTAGAAGATTCTGTCTATTTCAAATTGGGTGCTTGTATTATCATTTCGGTAATTATTGCAACGCTTGGTTCTAGTCTTGTTAAAGGCATTTTTAACAAAGGCTAATCTTAATTATTAATTACTAATTCTTAATTATAAACATGGCTGGTGACAAAAATCTATTTACCGCAAAACTTGAACCTGGAGAAGACCATGTATTTAAAAATGCTATTTCATGGATAAGCATTGGTCAAGAAAACCCCAATAAAAGTGCTGGTTTTGAGCTTCATGGCTTAGGAGAAACTAGTGATGAATTTATTGTTTGTATGAATCAAGCTTGGGCAAGTCCAGAGAATTGTAATATGGTTTCTGAGGTTGGAAATGAAATAAAAGTGGTGGCTTTAAGTGATAATCTTAGTCCAATTAACATCACTTATCGCTATTAGAAATCTATATTTTTCAAACTTATTACATCAAAATACTAATTATTAATTCCTAATTATTAATTAATCACATGGCTGGTTCAGGATTTCAATATTATACCTCTGTCTCAGAAGATAATTTAACTATCGAAGATAAATTAATTCCTGAAGTAATTTATGTTGGATTGGAAAATACAACTTATTCGTCCAATGACAACCTAGCATTCTTTGAAGCCATACCAAATAAATACCACAAATGTAGTTACGGTGGCATTGGTGGAAGTGCAAAAGTGGCTATAACAATGCCTTCAGTTACTGGAAATCATGGTAAGTGGTTTGCAGTAGAAGATTTTTATGGCTATGGCGTTGTGATTATGCTTTCCGATACTTTTGCTCCTTATAATTTTATTGGTGGACCGGGTAAACCTTTTAAATCAAAGGCTTATTTTCATTGCAATGGTGAAGAATGGGTGCAAGTTTGCATTATTCCACTACCTGAATCTGAGAATTTATTCAAACTTATTCCTTCTGTAGTTTATACAAGTGGCACAGGCGTTGGCTGGGATTCTCCAAGTGTTTATGCAGTCTGGGAAGCTATTCCTAATAAATTAAATAAGTGCATGTATGGCCATGGAGGTAGTACTCCAATACGGGTTGTTTTTCCACCAACTACTGGAAATCAGGGCAAATGGTTGGGTATTCAAAAAGCTGCTAGTGCTGATGTAATTCTGCCTGTTGAAGGATTAAGTGGTAATAACCAACCTTTATTAACTAATGCTGATGGCTATAAACCAACTGTTTACTATCACTGTACCAACGAAGGTTGGCAAATGGTTTCTGTGTTAAAAGCATCATCAGATTTAAGTATTTATGAGTTATTGGCTAATAAAGAACTAATTGCACTTGATAATTCTATTGTAAAATATCCAAATAACAATGTTGTTAAAACTGCAATTGATGCAATAAATACGAGTTTACTTGCCAATTGTAATGATATCAGAAATACCTATTTATCTAAAAATGGAAATTTATCTGGTTTAACAGATTATGCTTTAGCAAGACAAAATTTAGGGGTAGAAGGATTGGATAAAAAAGGCATTCCAAATGGTTATCCAAGTTTAGATGCCAATGGGACAATTCCTTCTGCACAACTTCCTAGTTATGTGGATGATGTTTTGGAATATGCAACATTAAGTGCTTTTCCAGCTGTGGGAGTTGCTGGAAAAATATACTTAGTTACAACTGGTGTAAATGCCAATAAATCATACCGTTGGAGTGGTTCTACTTATGTAGAACTTGTTTCTTCTCCAGGTTCAACCGATGCTGTAGCTGAAGGAACTGTCAACAAATATTGGACTAATGCTCGTACTTTAGGTTCTACTTTAATTGGCTTTGTAACTAGTACTTATTCTGCCATTACTTCAAGTGATACAGTTTTATCAGCTTTTCAAAAGATTCAAGGTCTAATCAATTCCTTAAGTCTTGTTGCATTTTCAGGCAATTACAATGATTTATCAAACAAGCCTACAATTCCAAGTGGGAATGGTTTGGGAAAATATTATGCTACAATCAACCGATGTTCAGCAACTGGTTCAACTACTTCATTAGGAACAGCTTGGATAATTCCGTTTACACCTTTTGCTGATATGAGTATCACTCAAATTGGTTGTTTGCTAACCAACGCAAATGCTTCTGAAAGAGTAGATATGGCTATTTACAATGCTTCACTAACCACCAATCTTGGAACAGCATTTTCAACTTTTAATTCAACAGGAGAAAAGTTTGTAACGCTTGCCTCCGCTGTGAATTTAGTTGGAGGTACGCAATACTTTCTTGTGCTAAAAGGTGACAATCTTGGAGCAAACAACTATGCAAATGCTACTTGCTTTAGCAATGCTTTATTTGCTCGACAAACCAATTTAGGAGCTGGAGCAATCACTGGTTCTTTGGCAAGTAGTGGAGCAAGTACAGTTGTGCCTTTTATTTCAATCAAGTAATTCAAACATTAAACTATAAATGCTATGGAAAACATAAGCAAACACATCACTTACCAACAAGCTACCTATAACAAATATGGTGTTGAGAATACACCAAATGAAACCCAAATTGCAAATATGAAATTCTTGGGTTCATTCTTTGATAATCTTTTTGAAGCAATGAAGCTGGACGTAAAAGTGGGGGTATTAAAGTTCTTCTTTATCACATGTATGTTTAGAGGCAAAAAGGTGAATGATTTAACACTAGGTTCATCAAAAACGAGTTTGCATTTAAATGGTCAAGCAATTGATATTGATGCGGTGGACGGTTCTGGCATTACCAATAAAATGATTTTTGATTACATCAAAGAGCATCTTCCTTTTACAGAATTGATTTGGGAATTTGGAACAAGTTATCCAAATGGAAATCCAAGTTGGGTTCATTATGGATTAGTAAAAGGTAGAGAAAATGAAAAGGTAATTAAGATTGCTACCAAAGTTCAAAAGAAAGATGCTAAAGGTAATTTGTTAAAAGACAAAGTTGGCAATCCAATTTATACCACAGTTTACACACGTTTATAAATCAATTAATTATGCGACAAAACCTAAGATTTATTTGTGAATTCAGACGAAGGTTATCCAAACCAAGTCCAACCTTTTTTGCAAACCTCAGCAAAAAACTTAAAGCTATAGCTGCCACTCATTTAGCCCTTGGTGTAGCCATTTTTGCTATTCAAGATCAATTATATCCAATGGTGGTGGAAATTGGTAAAATGGCTTCTGTTGCAGGTACATTTGGTGGTTATATAGGTTCAATAATTGCAGACTTAACAAGTGTTGAAGATGGAAAATCAAACAACTGAAAACGTAAAATCTCCAACAATTATTCAACAAATAATAGATGGAATTATCTTGATTATGAGCTTCTTATTTGTATGTGGAATAGTTTATTTAGCTCTTTATTTTGGTAAAAATAAAATCCAAATTGGTGATGAAGAAACAAAACTTCAGCTTTATCAAAAGCAAAGCGAGGTTTTACAAAAGCATATTGCTACAAATGACAGCATTTTGTTTCACTTAATCAATGAAAACAAAACACTTAGGTCAAGATATGATAGTATAGTTAATACATCAAACAAAGATTCACCTGATTTCTTACCCCTGTTTTCAAAATGAAAAAAAAGTTATCATTCTTTATTTTATTAATTGGATTGGTTTTATTAACCCCTTTTTGCAAAGCCCAATGTGATTCAATTTCTATTTCACTTCAAGGTGATAAAGTACTTGTTTCAAAACAATGTTGGAATTCCATTGCCTTTGAATACAATCGCTTGAAATTAGAATCATCAGAAGCTAAAAAGTTGATTAAATCTGATTCTATAGTTATCAATGGTTTAAATAGAAAAGTAAATCTTCAAGATAGTTTATTGATAATGAAGGATTCATCAAACACTATTTTGAAAAATGAGAATCTAAAATTATCCAAACCAAAGCCTACTAAAGGACTTTGGTTTGGATTGGGAGTAGTAACTACAATTGCTTTAAAACTCTTATTATGGTAAAGATATTCACTCCTAAAACACTCATAACACTCCAAATAATTGGTAGCCTAATCGGTATTATTTGGATTAGCATTCAGTTGTATGATTACTTTAAAAAGAAGAAGAAATGACTTAGATGTTATTCCATTTCTCCATTTCTCTATTTGTTAAACTATCAACTACTTTAGCATAGATTTGGGTTGTTTTTAAATCTGAATGACCCAAAATTTTAGAAACAACCTCTATTGGAATTCCTAAAACCAATGAATTAATTGCGAATGAATGCCTTGAACAATGGAATGATAATTTTTTATTTATTCCAATATTTGCTAATGCTTCATTAATATCATTTGCAATTCTACTATTACTTTGTTTAATAGTTCTTTCAAATAATTTAATACCTTCTAAATCAAAATTTAAAAGCTTTAAAGCTGATTTATTTAATGGGATTCGAACTACTGCACCTGTCTTTTGAGTTTTCAAAATGATTGTACTATTTACTATTGTTTCTTTATTTACTCTCTTTATATCAGACAACCTTAAACCAGTATAACATGACAGTAAAAAATAATGTAAGGTAACTCTTAACTTTTCGCTACAATGTTTAGAATCATAAAAATCATGTAATTTCTTTATTTCATGTAATTCCAAATATTCCTTTTCAACTTGTTCTGTTTTTAAAGGATAATCTTTAAATCCATAATATTTAGTTACACCTTGCCTTATAGCTTCGTTCACAAATTTTCTTATTGTAGTTAAACGCTGATATATACTATTTACTTTATTGTTTTTTTCATGTTCAAGATAATATCTAAACTTGTTTAAAAATGTTGGTGTTATTTCTTCAAAAGTTAATTTTCCTCCTACATACTCTTTAATCAATTCAAGATTTGCTAACATATCCTTATAATAAATAAAGGAATAGTCTTTTCGTGATGATTGTAATTCCTTTGATACAAAAGTTATAAAATCGACAGACTCAATTTCAAAATCTTCATTTCCTTTATTGTATATGTCCAATAATAATTCAGGACTACAAACCTTACCTTGAATCTCCAAAGTAGCTTTGATTTTATATAGTTTAGTAAGGATTGAGGTAATCTCTGAATTTGCTAAATCTGCACCAACAATATTCCTTATTTGACCTTTGGATGAATCCCAATAATCTGGATTTATAGAATATCCAGTAAACAACTTTTTCCTAATTCTTTGGGTATTAATTGTAGCATTTAAGAAAATATACACTTGACAATCTCCATTTGAGTTTGCTTTTGATTTATCAATATCTACTTTAATTGAGATGTTAGACTTCATAAAATGACAAAATTGAGGGTGACAATTTGGGTGACAATTATAAAATCATTACAACAAAAAATATGCCTAGAATGATTTAAATGCACTTTTCAGAAATCTGCCAAATCAACCCAAAAACGCTAAAAAATGGTCAAATATTGTAAAAAATGGCATAAAAAAACCCTTAACTCGTTAGAATTAAGGGTTTTAAAATTGAGCCTCCTGTCGGAATCGAACCAACGACCTACTGATTACAAGTCAGTTGCTCTACCAGCTGAGCTAAGGAGGCTTATTCCGTTTGGGAGTACAAAAGTAGTAAAAGTTTTTATACTCCCAAAATATTTTTAAAAAATTATTTAAATGCTGTGTAAATAATTTTCAATTGCTGGTTAAGTTTCTGAATTTCAGCTTCAATATTCGCAATTTTTTTACCAACATCTTTTCTTAATCCATCTGCATTTTTAGATTTTGCAAAGAATTCTAGGTTATTATTCAAAATTGAAATTTCATCTTCTAGTTCTTTTACTTTTTTCTTAATGCCAAATTCTTTTTTGCTAATAATATTTCTAGCATCAGGAGAATTTTTTGCAACACCAATTTGAGTAAATAACTTAATTTTTACTTTCTCGTCTTCATTTTCGACAGGAATAGCATCGGTGTAAGCATTTATTGCATCATTAAATTTCTTAGCTATGCCTTGAATATCATCTTTTGGCACAAAACCAATTTTGTTATACTCAGCAATAAAATCTCTCAACAATGGCTCTGTAGCGGCTTCTTTTCCTGCATTTATTGCTTCAATAAGCTCTAATTTAGCAGTTAAGTTGGTTTTAAACTCTTCTTCTTCTGCAGAGGCTAAACTACGTTTCTTATCAAATACAGCATCGCAAGCCTTTTTAAACTTCTCATAGATAGCTTGATTGGCTTTTTGAGGCACAGGCCCTATTTTTTTCCACTCAGCTTGCAATCTTTTTACAGTATTGATTGCTTTTTCTAAATCAGCACTTTCAAGTAAAGCTTCGGCTTGTTCTAATTTAGCAACTTTTATTTTTAAATTTTCCTGACGGATAATATCTAATTGCTTGTAATAAGCACTTTTATTTAAGAAAAATGCCTTAAATGCAGCCCAAAACTGTCTGTTTATTTCGTTTGCTTTCTCTTTTGAAACCTGACCAGCTTTTGCCCATTGTTCCTTAAGAGAAAGTAGTTCTTCTGTTTTCTTGTTCCAATCTTTTAAGTTATCAGAATTAAAACTAGCAAAAGTTTCAATTTCAGCAATCAAACCAAGTTTCACTTCTAATACTTCTGCAAAACGAGCATCTTGGTCTTCTAAATATTGTTTCTTTTTATCGTAAACTGCGTCAGAAGCTGCTTTAAACTTAGCCCAAACATCTTCTTGTTGCTCATTTGGTACAGGACCAATGGTTTTCCATTCAGTATGTAATTCGTTAAGTTCTTTCAAAGCTTTGGGAAGCTGTTTTTCTTCCAATAATTTTTCAGCTTTTGCTACTAAATCAAGTTTTGATTCAAGATTTTTCTTTCTATCAAGTTCTTTTAATTCAAAATAGATAGAACGATTGTTATAAAATCTATTTACAAGTGCATGATAATTAGCCCATAATTCATTTGCTTGTGCAGGAGCTACAGGTCCAATTGTTTTCCACTCATCTTGAATAGATTTGAATCTATTTATAGAAGTATTATTTTCTTCAGAATCAACTAACTGACGAAGTTTGTCAAGCAATTCTAATCTTGATTTAAGATTTTTTTCTTTTTGCTGACTTTGTTGCTGAAAATACTGGGTAAATTTGTCTTTTATTTGTCTAAAAGTGGTATCAAAACCTAAAAATTCAGGAGCTGCCTTAAATTCAAAATCAGCCTCTTCTCCTCCTTCGGCTATAAATTTATCTAAAGCAACACTTTTTTCTTGGTCACTGTACTCATCAAGACTTGCTTTTACTTTTTTAATGGTGTTAAATGCAAGTTGAATATCAGTTTCATCGGCAAGTTTGTTTGCCAGTGCCAATAACTCATCTTTTGATAGCGTGGAATAATCAACTTCTTGCTCTAATTCTTCTTGATAATTCTCGCTTAATTGCTCATTTTCAATAGATGGTAAAATGTTTTCAGTGCTCATAAAATACAGCTTAACTCCTAGTTTAGGACTCCTCTTGGGATTTGATTTACTAAATTAATTAATTAAATAAGAATACAATTCTAATTTTGACGCAAAATGGTGAATTTTAAGCAAAAAACAATATTTTTTTTGCATTTTTAAGTAGTGGGGGCTTGTAAATGAGGGTAATTGTTAAAACCTTATACAATTACCCTACATTTTATCTCTTAAAACAATTGTATGTTTTCAAAGTCTTCTGCTTTAACTTTAAAAAATTCTTTATGACAATCAAAAACTTCTTCTTTTGCACTTATTTCATACATGTTGTAGTTACCATCTTCTTGCATTATGTAGCTATTTTCTGTGTCTTTTAACGCAAAATTCAACATATTAATAGCTTCATTTTTCAAGGCAATTTCTGATATTAAAAACAGTGATTCAACTCTTCTGTCAAAACTTCTTACCATAGCATCGGCACTACCTGCATACACTTTAGGCTCACCATTATTATGAAAATAAAACAATCTGCTGTGTTCTAAAAAGTCGCCAACAATAGATTTTACTGTAATATTTTCACTTAAGCCGCTTCTTCCTGGTCTTAAACAACATATTCCTCTTATAATCAACTTAATTTTCACTCCTTTATCAGATGCAAAATACAATTCATCAATCAATTCTTTGTCTTGTAAAGAGTTAATTTTAATTACAACACCCGCTGGCAAACCATTTTGAGCATTTTCCGCTTCTTTTCTTAGCAAACCAATTAATTGATTACGCATATCCCTTGGAGCTGTAATTAAATACTCGTAATGAGCTGGTTGTGAGTGTCCTGTAATTACATTGAAAAATTCTGAAACGTCGTTGGCATACACTTCTTTTGTAGTAAGTAAACTAATATCTGTATATAATTTTGATGTTTGCTCATTATAATTACCACTACTTAAATGCACATATCTTGTAATGCTTTCATCTGCTTCCTTACGAACAATTAAGCATAATTTTGTATGAGTTTTTAATTTACCTAATCCATAAATAACAAAACAGCCAGCTTTTTGCAGTTTTTCTGCCTGTAAAATATTGTTTTCCTCGTCAAATCTTGCTTTTACTTCAAACAAAACCGAAACGTGTTTTCCGTTTTCGGCAGCTTTATGTAAAGCAGCAGTAATTCTAGAATTTTTAGCCAAACGATATATTGTAATCTTGATTGCCAACACATTAGGGTCAACAGCAGCGTGTTCAATCATTTCAATCACAGGTTCCATGCTGTTGTATGGATGATGAAGCAATAAATCGTGGTGTTTTAAATGCTCTAAAATCTCTTCTTTTGGATTTTTTTGCCAAGAAATAGGTTTTACTTGGTCAAAAGAAGTTTGTGAAATACTTGAAAATTCTTCATTTTTTACTATTTCCCAAAGACAAGTTAAATCTATTAAAGAATCAATAGCAAAAATGTTATCATCCTGAATATCAAGCTTATCCAACAATATTTCTACCAGCCATCTCGGGGCACCAGATTCAATATCTACTTTTACTACCCTGCCTGATTTTCTGGTATTTAGCTTTTTCTTAATTTCATCTACAATGCCTGCATCTGCATCTTCGGCAGTATCGCTTAGCAAGAAATCTCCGTTTCTTATTAATCTAAAAAGTACAACATCTAAAATCTCAATATTTCTATAAAGATTATGAATTTGCCAACGAACAATTTCTTCAATTGGTAAAAATTCTAATCTATCTCCTCTGTCTATTTGATAAAAACGAGGCAAGTTTTGAGGAATTTGTACAAAAGAGAGTTTTGTTTTTTCTTTTTCGTGGTCACTTTTTGTAATTACAGCAAAGGTGAGCACTTTATTGGCCAAATTTGGAAATGCATGATAATTATCCACCAACATTGGGGTCAACATTGGGTAAACAGTTTTATTAAAATACTTCCCTACAATTAATCTATCTTCATCTGTTAACTCATTAATTTTTACAATTTTAAAGTTATTAGATGGAAAAAGTGGTTTTAAAACATCATTGAAATAATGATTGGTAGTATGAACAAATTCTTGAATTTCATGAAACAATTTCATTTTAAATGGAACTGCTTTCAAACCAGAATAATCTGTTCTATCTTTCTCTAAATCAATATAATTATACAAACTTCCAACTCGAATCATCAAAAATTCATCTAAGTTCGACTGGCAAATTGCCATAAATTTAAGTCTGTCAAAAATATTTCTATTTTCCTTTTTAGCCTGTTCTAATACTCTGTAATTGAACTTTAACCAACTTAAATCTCTACTTATGTAATTTGAGCTAAGAATTAAGCTATTGGCTTTGCTTTTGAAAATATTGGAGAAGTTTGGTAAATTTATCATGTTGTAAAAATATAAGTTTATTTATAAAAAGGTGTTAATTACATGTTAATTTTATGTTAGTTTTTTAGTTTGGTACTAGGTATTAAGTATAAAGTATTAGGTATTAGGTTTAATGTTTTTGCAAACAAATCTTACATCTTCCGTCCAAAGTCTAACATCTAATATCTAACATCTTGCATAAAACCAAAATAATCAAAAAAAAACGCCGAAAGGCGTTTTTTCATTAAATATCTACTCTTGCATATTTTGCATTTTTCTCAATAAAGTCTCTTCTAGGAGCTACTTCATCGCCCATCAACATACTAAATAAGTGGTCAGATTCTGCTGCAGAGTCAATTGTAACCAATTTTAAACTTCTACGCTCAGGATCCATGGTGGTGCTCCAAAGTTGCTCAGGGTTCATCTCTCCAAGACCTTTATAACGCTGAATACCAACTGAATCCTCTTTACCATCTTTTGCAAGTTCTTTCACAGCTCTTTCTCTGTCAGCTTCTGTCCAGCAATATCTTTCTTCTTTGCCTTTCTTCACCAAATAAAGCGGAGGTTGAGCAATATACAAGTAGCCATTTTCTATTAATGGTCTCATGTATCTGAAAAAGAATGTTAATATCAATGTACGAATATGGCTACCATCAATATCAGCATCGGTCATAATTACAATTTTATGATAACGTAGTTTTGTCATATTCAAGGCTTTGTCGTCTTCTGGTGTACCAAAACTTACGCCAAGCCCTGTAATCATATTTTTAATCTCTTCGTTTTCGTAAATCTTGTGCTCTTGGGCTTTTTCTACGTTCAAAATTTTACCCCTCAAAGGCAAAATTGCTTGAAAAGCTCTGTTTCTTCCTTGCTTAGCAGAACCACCTGCCGAATCCCCTTCCACCAAGTACAATTCACATCTAGTTGGGTCAGAATCAGAACAATCTGCAAGTTTTCCTGGCAATCCCGAACCACCCATTACGGTTTTTCTTTGCACCATTTCTCTTGCTTTTTTAGCAGCATATCTTGCTTGTGCTGCCAAAATCACTTTAGAAACAATTTGCTTTGCTTCTCTTGGGTTTTCTTCTAAGAAATTATTAAGCATTTCACCCACCACAGTATCCACCACACCCATTGCATCAGAGTTACCTAATTTGGTTTTGGTTTGTCCTTCAAACTGAGGCTCTTGCACCTTTATTGAAATTACGGCAGTAAGACCTTCTCTAAAGTCGTCACCAGTAATCTCAATTTTCATTTTATCCAACATCCCCGATTTATCGGCATACGTTTTCAAGGTTCTTGTTAACGCTCTTCTAAAACCTGCAACGTGAGTACCGCCTTCTAAAGTGTTGATATTGTTTACATAAGAAAAAACATTCTCAGAATAAGAAGTATTATAAATCATTGCCACTTCCACAGGAATAGGTCCTTTTTCAGAATTCATGTGAATAGGCTCTGGCAATAATTTTTCTCTAGTGCTATCTAAAAAAGTAACAAATTCTCTTAATCCACCTTCAGATAAAAATTCTTCGTATAAAAATTCACCATTTGCATCTTTTTCTCTGTGGTCGGTAAGTTTAATTTTTAAATTTCTATTTAAAAACGACAACTCTCTTAATCGAGAAGCCACCCTGTCATAAACATAAACAGACTCTGTAAATATTTCACTATCAGGCAAGAAATGAACTGTAGTACCAGTTCTATCGGTTGTACCAATTTCTCTTACAGAATATTGTGGGATACCTTTTGAGTATTCTTGTTCGTGAATTTTTCCATCTCTATAAACGGTAACTACCAATTTGATTGACAAGGCATTCACACACGAAACCCCTACCCCATGCAAACCACCAGAAACTTTATATGAATCTTTGTCAAATTTACCACCAGCATGTAAAACAGTCATTACAACCTCTAATGCTGATTTTTTTTCTTTGGTGTGCATAGCCGTAGGAATACCACGACCGTTATCAGAAACTCTTATTGAATTATCTTCTAAAATCTCTACATGAATTTCATTGCAATGACCCGCAAGAGCCTCATCTACAGAGTTATCTACTACTTCCCAAATTAAATGATGCAGACCTTTAATTCCAATATCGCCAATGTACATGGCAGGTCTTTTACGTACAGCTTCTAAACCTTCAAGTACCTGAATACTATCGGCAGAATAATCATTCAAATGTTCTTCTTGCGTATTTTCGCTCATAATATATTAAAAAGATAGAGTGTAAATATAGTAAAAAAAGGTTTAAAAACAATACAATTTTTGACCTAAAAAAGGAGGATTTATTGATGTTTTAATTGAAATTATATAAACTAAAATCAATGATTTTAATTTTGAGCTCAAAAAAGATAAAATACAGCTCAAAATTGCAAGAATTTGAGCTACATTTGAAGTATAAATGAGATTGAAATGAATGTTACAAACCCCCAATTATCTCACAATTGGTATTTTTATGTAATTATTTAGGCTTTTACTACTCAAAATCTATTCTTTTGATGTGCATCATAAATTGCTCTAAAGGGGTTTTTTGTACAAAAAGCGGCAAGATGCCTTATTCATAATTGTCACTCGGCAGGAGCCGAGCGACTGCGGGGGTTACTTAACATCAAAGTACGAAAATACTATTTTTTTATCAACTAAACTTTTCAATGAATCAGAATCTGGAATTGGTAAAATTGAAAAATATCTACCTCGTCCATTATTTACTTTCATAAATACTACACATCCTCCACCAATACCTCTTCCATGTTGAATATAATTAATGACACACAAGCTATCAGTTATAAATGCATTAGCAAAAATCTTATATGGCAAATCAGCAATAAATCTCATGTTTAATGGTTTTTTATTTCTAAATAAAAACTCTTTCATCGAAGATACCCCAAATATCTTCGGGATTTGATTTTTTCTTTTGATTAAATATAAATTTTTTAGATATTTTTCATCTAGAATAATTGAGTCATTATTTTTCTTTAAAGGTTTTTTATTTTTAAATGAAAAACCTTTAAAATAAGACACACCAAATTGCTTAACCATTAAACTTTTTTTCTTTACTGAATTTATCGTTTTTAAATAATATTCATCTTTGTTTATCTGATCATAAGACGATTGAATGTAAAGAAAAATAAGGCAAAGTATATATTTCATAATTTATTCTTTTAAACGTAAATGTACCCCTTGGCTGGTACAACTCTCTAACTTACAGCGACAAATAAAACATTCTCATCGGTTGTGTGTCCTCACCAACCGAAACATATGATTGGTGAATCATGTAAATTATCCTGCCAAACTGCCTGTTTCAAACACTGCTCCCAATAATCTTTCCTCAACACAAATATAAGAAATTTTATTATTTATGTTTCTGATTGGTAGTAAGGTGTAAAACACTATGCTGGGCGGCACTGATAGTTTTTTAAGGCACACTTTGCAAGTCAGAAAAAGCAAATCAGATAAACCCCAAAAAGATACTGAGCTTTCTAAAAAAGCTCCGCATCTTTTACCAAAAAGCTCCGCATCTTTTTAGCAAAAGGTACTGAGCTTTTTTTCGCAGTACTTGGATTTGTTTAATTTTGAATTTTAAGGGACGTTTTAATACATCAATCTTTTTAGATGTAAGCTAATTACTGGGTCATTTTACCCCTTGGCTGGTGCAACTCTCTAACTTACAGCTACAAACTAAACATTCTCATTGGTTGAGTGTCCTCACCAACCGAAACGTTTGTTTGGTAAATCATGTAAATTATCCTGCCATACTGCCTGTTTCACACATTGCCCCCAATAATCTTTCCTCAACACAAATATAAGAAATTTTATTATTTATGTTTCTGATTGGCAGCAAGGTGTAAAACACTATGCTGGGCGGCAGTGATGGTTTTTTTAAGGCACGCTATGCAAGGCAGAAAAAGCAAATCAGATATACCCAAAAAAGATACTGAGCTTTCTAAAAAAGCTCTGCATCTTTTACCAAAAAGCTCCGCATCTTTTACTCAAAAGCTCCGCATCTTTTTAGCAAATGGTACTGAGCTTTTTTTTCGCAGTACTTGGTCTTGTGGAATTTTGAATTTTAAGGGACGTTTTAATACATCAATTTTTTTAGATGTAAGCTAATTACTGGGTTATTTAACATTATTCAGAAAATTTTTTTGGCAATTCTAAACAAAAATTGGAAGTTATAACTCTAAATTTGAAATTTTCTATATTTTTACTTTTGATAAAACAGTTTCAAAATTTGTTTCGTAACTACCTATCAAAATGTTTTCAACATTCAACATTAATCATTTAAAATATAAAATTCATAATTGATAAAATATGTCACTAACTCAACTCCCTGCTTGGAACAGCTTAAAAGCTCATTTTGAAATAGTTAAAAATCTGCATTTAAGAGATTTATTTGCTCAAAATCCTGAAAGATTTAAAGAATTTTCTATACAATTCAACGGTATTCTGATTGATTATTCTAAAAATAGAATCACTCCTGAAACTAAAAACTTACTTATTTCTCTTGCACAAGAAAGTGGTGTAAAAGAGGCAATTAAGGCCATGTTTGCTGGTGAAATTATCAATAACACCGAAAAAAGAGCAGTTTTGCACACTGCTTTGAGAAACAGAAGTAATACGCCAGTGTTGGTAAATGGTGAAGATGTGATGCCAAAAGTGAACGAGGTGTTGCAAAAAATGAAAGGTTTTACCGAAGCCGTGCAAAGTGGAGAATGGAAAGGCTATACTGGAAAAGCCATTACCGATGTGGTAAATATTGGTATAGGTGGCTCTGATTTAGGGCCTTATATGGTTACAGAAGCATTGAAACCTTATGCAAAATCTAGCTTAAAAGTACATTTTGTTTCTAATGTGGATGGCACTCATATTGCTGAAACTTTGAAAAAAGTAAATCCTGAAACCACACTTTTTATAATTGCCAGTAAAACTTTTACCACGCAAGAAACCCTTACCAATGCCAATTCTGCCAAAGATTGGTTTTTGAAATCAAGCAATGATGAAAGTGCTGTTGCTAAACATTTTGTAGCTTTAAGTACCAATGCCAAGGCGGTTGCAGCCTTTGGAATTGATACCAATAATATGTTTGAATTTTGGGATTGGGTAGGAGGTAGGTATTCGCTTTGGTCGGCAATTGGCTTATCTATAGCGGTTTATATTGGTTTTGAGAATTTTGAAAAATTACTTTCTGGTGCTCATGAGGTAGATTTGCATTTTCAAAATACAGCATTGGAAAACAATATTCCTGTGATTTTAGCTTTATTGGGCATTTGGTACAATAACTTTTTTGAAGCCGATTCTCATGCCATTTTGCCTTACGACCAATATATGCATCGTTTTGCGGCTTATTTTCAACAAGGAGATATGGAAAGCAATGGAAAAGGAGTTACAAAAAATGGCGAATCAGTTGATTATGGCACAGGACCTATAATTTGGGGAGAGCCAGGTACAAACGGTCAACATGCTTTTTATCAGTTAATTCACCAAGGCACAAAATTAATTCCATGCGATTTTTTAGCTCCTGCAAAATCTTACAATCCACTTTCAGATCATCATGAAAAACTGTTGGCCAACTTTTTTGCACAAACCGAAGCATTGTTGCAAGGTAAAACAGCAGCAGAAGTAGAAGCTGAATTGGTAAAAAGCGGTTTAGCAGCAGATGAAATTTCACAATTATTGCCACATAAAGTTTTCTCGGGAAATAGACCTACTAACTCTATATTATTCAGGGAATTAACACCTGAAACTTTAGGTTCATTAATTGCCATTTATGAGCATAAGATTTATGTTCAAAGTGTAATTTGGAACATAAATGCATTTGACCAGTGGGGAGTGGAATTGGGTAAGCAATTGGCCAACAAGATTTTACCTGAATTAAAAAATGACGAAAAAGTAGAGAGTCATGATAGTTCTACCAATGGTTTAATTAATCAATACAAAGCTTGGAGATAAAATGTAAAAAGGCTTCTGAAATCAGAAGCCTTTTTTTTATGATTTTTTTGTTTATTGATTGATAATCATTTGGTTTTAGTAACATTGAAATGCTTTATGCCTCTGTATTTTATACCAATTGCTACTTGAAATTCTGAAAAATAGTTTTTATCTACCTGATTTAGAAAATAGGCTTTGAATTGAACACCCATTGTAATTCCCCATTTTCTTTGGTTTTTGTCAAAAATATCTACATACTGACCAATTCCAACACATTGACCGCTAAGTTGATTCAAATTACTAAAAAAACCTGCTGTAACTTGGGTTCTATCTTGCGAAGAATGATTGGGGAAACTTTCTCTGAGTGTGGTATTTACAGAAAAAGTGTGAAAATTATTAATGCGTGATAGTCTTTCGTTTAGATTTGATTTTAAATATTGAAAAAATTGATAATCTATCCCAAAACCCCAATGATTTTTTGGGTAATACAAGTAATGAGCAGCAAAAGGTACTGATTTTCTTGTTTCAGATTTATAAACCATAAACCCTTGAGAAACAGTTAATCCAAATTCTCTGTTGGCTGCTTCAAAAAGTTTATCATATAATTTTAATTGTACAGAATCTTCTTTTGAAAGTGAATTATGAATATGGTGAGGGTCGTTTGGGAAAAAATTAACTATCGCAGTATCTATATGATGCAACGACATACTATGGTCAGTAGGATGGTCATAAACATCATAAGTGGCAAAATGCAATCTATGTTTTGTTTTTTTAATTATTTCACAATGAATACTGTCTTTGTGGTGCGTAACAATTAAATCTTGTGCTTGTGTACTTGAAATCAAAATAAAGATGCCAAACAAAGAAAGACAAAAATGAAAGAATTTATTATTCATTGGGTTATACATAAATTATGTTTTGTAAAAGTAAAAAAAAAGACCAAGTTTTCAAACTTAGTCTTTTTGCAATCTTTGATTTGTAATATTTTAGGTAAGCATACCACCATCTACTTGCAATACTTGACCAGTAATGTAAGCAGATAAATCAGATGCCAAAAATACAGTTGCATTGGCTACATCTTCAGCTTGTCCAGCTCTTTTTAGCGGAATACTGTCTGTCCAACCTTTTACCACATCTGGGTTCAATTCGCCAGTCATTTCAGTTTCTATAAAACCAGGCGCAATAGCATTTGAACGGATATTTCTTGAACCTAATTCTAAAGCTACAGATTTAGTAAAACCAATAATTCCTGCTTTTGAAGCAGCATAATTGGCTTGGCCAGCATTGCCTCTTATGCCAACTACAGAAGTAATATTAATAATAGAACCTGCTTTATTTTTCATAAAAGTTTTTAAAGCAGCTTTAGTAAGGTTAAAAACTGATTTTAAATTTACGTGAATTACGGTATCCCATTGTTCTTCGCTCATTCTCATTAGTAAACCATCTTTGGTAATACCTGCATTGTTTACCAAAACATGTAAATCACCAAAATCTGCAAGTACCGATGCCACTAATTCTTCAGCAGCTTTGTAGTCGGAAGCGTCTGAACGATAGCCTTTTGCAGTAATTCCAAAGGCACTTAATTCAGCTTCTAAAGCTTGTCCTTTTTCTACACTTGATAAATAGGTAAATGCCACATTAGCACCTTCTTGAGCAAATTTTATTGCCATTGCTCTTCCTATTCCTTTTGAAGCTCCAGTAATTAGAGCAATTTTTCCTGTTAATAATCCCATTTTTTTAGTTGAGAGTTTATAGTTGAGAGTTAGTTTTTGGTATTAAGTATTAAGTATTAAGTATTAAGTTAAAATTATTAATAACTAATTAAATTGTATTAATGCTTAATAAGCTGAATTTTTTGCCTTATGCTTTATACCTTATACCTTATACCTTATACCTTGTACTTTGTACTTTGTACTTTGTACCTAATACCTTGTACCTAATACTTAATACCTAATACAATTTAAGCCGCTGAAAGTAAAAACGTAAATTTAGATTTTTCAAATTTTGCCTTTGCGTAATCTAGCGTTATTTCAAAGGTGCTACTATTGTTTTCTGATGGAAAATCAAACATAGCATCTGTCATAATTTCTTCACAAATAGAACGTAATCCTCTGGCTCCTAGTTTGTAACTTAATGCTTTTTCGGCAATATAGTCAAATACATCTTCTTCAATGATTAGCTCAACGTTTTCCATTTTAAACAATTTTTGGTATTGTTTTAATAATGCATTTTTGGGCTGAGTCAAAATCATTTTTAAGGTATCAACATCCAATGGATCTAAGTGCGTAACAATTGGTAAACGACCTAATAACTCAGGTATTAAACCAAAAGATTTTAAATCCATTGAAGTTACATATTGAAGCAAATTATTTTCATCAAATTGATTTTCGGTATTGTTTCCTGTAAAACCTAAAGGACGAGTATTTAATCTTGAACCAATAATTTTAGAAATGCCATCAAAAGCGCCACCACAAATAAATAAAATGTTTTCAGTATTTACTGTAATCATTTTAGCATCAGGGTGTTTTCTGCCACCTTGCGGAGGTACATTTACAATAGAGCCTTCAAGTAATTTTAATAATCCTTGTTGCACACCTTCTCCACTTACATCTCTGGTAATAGATGGATTATCGCTTTTGCGGGCAATTTTATCTATTTCATCAATATACACAATGCCTCTTTGAGCCGCCTCTACATTGTAATTGCTTGCCTGTAAGAGTCTTGTAAGCACAGTTTCCACATCTTCACCCACATAACCTGCCTCTGTAAGCACTGTGGCATCGGCAATACAAAATGGCACATCCAACATTTTTGCAATTGTTCTTGCTAAATAAGTTTTGCCGGTTCCGGTTTCTCCCACCATCATAATGTTTGATTTTTCAATCACAACATCATCATTTTGAATATCTTGATTAAGTCTTTTGTAATGGTTATACACCGCAACCGAAAGTACTCTTTTGGCATCTTCCTGTCCAATAATGTATTGGTCAAGAAAAGCTTTCATGGCTTGAGGTTTGATTAATTTTAATGGAGCCAGTTTTTCTGGTTTTTTATCTTCTTGCTTGCCAATTTCTTGTTGCACAATGGCATAAGCACCCTCCACACATTCGTCACAAATTTGTACTCTAGGCCCTGAAATAATCAGTTTGGCTTGTTTGGCGGTTTTTCCGCAGAAAGAACAGTTTTGTTGTTGAGCCATTTTTAAATTATAAATGGCATAAGAAACAGCGTTTCTTATGCCATTGTGAATATTGTTACAAAATTATTTCTGACGAATAAGTACTTCGTCAATTAAGCCGTATTCTTTGGCTTCTTCAGCAATCATCCAGCAATCTCTGTCAGAATCTTTCCAGATTGTATCATAATCTTTGCCAGTGTGGTGTGCCAAAATATCGTATAATTCTTTCTTTAATTTTTGAATTTCTCTTGCAGTAATCTCAATATCAGAAGCTTGTCCTTGAGCTCCACCCAATGGTTGATGAATCATTACTCTTGAATGTTTCAATGCCGAACGTTTGTTTTCTGCTCCACCTGCTAGCAACACAGCTCCCATAGAAGCAGCTAAGCCTGTGCAAATTGTAGCCACATCAGGACGGACGTAATGCATTGTATCATAAATACCTAAGCCTGCATAAACCGAGCCTCCAGGGCTGTTGATATACATTAAAATATCTTTTTTTGCATCTACTGATTCTAAGAAAAGCAACTGAGCAATTACCACATTTGATACATAATCGTCAATACCAGTGCCCAAGAAAATAATTCTATCGGCCATTAATCTTGAAAATACATCCAAAATAGTAGCACGCATTTGGCGTTCTTCCACTACATTAGGAGTCATGTTTTCAATTTTAGGGGTAGAAGTGCTTTCTATATGGTTTAAATATTGGTCTAAGCCATTGCTACTCATGCCTAAGCCATGAATGGCATATTTTCTAAATTCTTCTTTAAAGTTCATAAGGCGTACAGATTTATTGGATTAACAAAAGTAAAAAAAAAGCCCTTCTTTCAAAGGGCTTTTGTGATAATTTTTAAGCGTCCTGTTTTATAAGGGCCTGAAATTCGTCGGCTGTGATTTTTTTCTCATTTATAGTAAGTGTACTAGTTAGCGCATTCATTGCTTTGTCAAATGCTACTTGGTCCACCACTTGGCGATAATTTTTACCATTATCTTGTTTTAAATATTCTTTTGCCCATCCATCAACCAATTGGTCAAGTTCTGGCGTAAGACCTGCGCCACCAAATTGGCTTACAAGTTGTACTTTAGCACGTTGTAAAATTTCATCGTACTCAATTTTGATCTCATTTTCTTCTAAAACTTTCGATTGAATTAAATTCCAACGCAATTCATTAGAATAAAATTCAAACTCGTGTTCTATTTGTTCTTGGCTAATTTTACCTTGGTTAGATTCAAATATCCAACGCTTTAAAAATTCAGCAGGTAATTCAATGTTGCTGTTTTTAACTAATTCTTGTTGAATTTCTCTTGCCAAAAATGCTCTAGATTCTCTTTTGTAGTTTTCGCCAATTACTTCTTTTACTTTGGTTAAAAACTCTTCTTCTGAGTTTACATTGCCTGCCCCAAATACTTTATCAAAAAGCTCTTGGTTAAGCTCTGCTTTTCCTTGACGACGAATAGTTTCTACCGTAAATACAAATTCACCTTCAATTGCTTCAACTTCTTCTGCTGTTTTACCAGAAAAATTGGCAATATCTGTAGCGTTGGCAAATGAAGATTTTAAGTCAAATGTAACAATATCTCCTACTTTTAATCCTGTAAATTTAGCCTGAGCAGCAGCTACTAATTTATCAGTTGGTAATAATGTATCAGATTCAAAACCAGTGCTTTCTTGTGATAATTTGCCTGTAATAAAATCGCCAATTTGAGAAGTTTCTACTTCTTCTTGTTTGCCAAATTGGTTGTATAAATTTTCTAAAGTTTCGTTTAAAACTTTGTCATTTACTTGAATATCGTAAGCAGTTAAATTGGCTGGTTTTGGAATAGAAAAATCTTCAACTAAACCAATGTTATAAACAAATTCTTGCTCAGTAAAATTATCCCAATCTACACTTAAGTCCTTGTCTGGCAATGGTTCGCCAAGTATTTTTATTTTATTATCTGAAATGTAATTGTTTACAGAATTGGCCAAAAGTTTAGTAACTTCTTCTACCAAAAGACTTTTGCCATACATTTTATTGATCAAAGAAGCCGGAGCTTTACCAGGTCTAAAACCTTTAATTACAGCTTTTTTGGAGTATTCTTTAAGAGCACTGTCAACTTTTGGTTTATAATCTTCAGTTACAATTTGCACTTTAAGGTTGGCATTAGTTGCGTCTTTTTTTTCTAATATTATTTCCATTCTGAGGGTAAAATAAAGAGATTTACAATTCTGAAAACTTACAATTCATTACTAATAAAAAAAGTTAATAACTAAGCAAAACTTAATTATTAACTTTTAGAACTTAGTACGGGTGGAGGGACTCGAACCCCCATGCCTCGCGGCGCTAGATCCTAAGTCTAGTACGTCTACCAATTTCGCCACACCCGCTTAAATTGGAATGCAAAGGTGGGGTATTTTTTTTTATTTTCCAAATATTTTTTTTAGAAAATGTAGAGTTAGATGAAAAGAATTAGTAAGATTTTATAGTATTTATAAATTCAAGTTGAATTATTTTAATTTTAGAGTTATTATTTTTATTTTTGGTAAAAAAAGAAGATGAATATAGAAACTTCAAAAATTAAAAAACACATTGAAGAGTCTATTGCTGTAAAAAGCTATATTAAACAATGTTTGAAGGAAAATAGACCCATCGATGAATCAAAAATTGGAGAGAGAAGAATTTTTACTCCCATATCGTGGCAAAAGTTCCAATAATGGTATTTTCTCCTTTACTACAGATTTTGGAGTAAATTATTCTGTTGTGATTTTTAAAGTAGAAACTTTTTCAGAATACTACTTTGGTAATAATGTTTTTGATATTGCCATTAATTGCGATTTGCAAAACCCACCTAAAGATAAAAGAGTTCAAATCACTATAAATGAACTTATTGCTAGTTTTTTATTGGAAAACGAACATTATATTTTAACTTTTGTATGTGATTTTGCTGATAACAAACATTTAGCAAGAAAAAGAAAGTTTAATAATTGGTTTAAATTGGCCAATAATGATGATTTTGTTATGCATTTTCTTGAATATCAAATTGTTGATATTTATTATATTTTTGGAATTATCTATAATACAAATACTTACGGAAAAGAGCTTTTATCTGAAATAGAACTTAATATTTCTAAAACAATTGAATCAATTAAAAGTGAAAAATGATATTGAATTTTAAGATTGAGAAAAAATACAAAAAGGCAAGTGTGAATTTGCCTTTTTGTATTTAAAATTTATACCAATCCGTTCATTTTTTGAAAGGTAGCTTGCAAAGCTTCAGGACTAGCATTTGCCAAATCATAATAAAAGCCAAATCGGATTTCAATTCTTTAAGAAAATGGAAAATGAAATTAAAACACCCACAAATGAGAAATGATTTTCTGATTTGTGGGTGTAAAATTTTATAAATCTATACTTTACGTTTTTATAACTTAAACGTAATCCCAGCACTAAAACCTAACCAAAATTGGTTTTTATAATTTTGATTGGAGGTAGAATAAATAGTAGGAGGGATGTTTAATTGTCTTGTTTCAACTGAAGGATTTTGATTTTTTTCGGTTAACAAGTGATTAAATGAAGGCCCAGCCATTAATGCAAAATGTTTTGAAAATTGCCATTTGTAAGTTAAGTCTAACTTGTTCAACATCATATTGTTGTCTTGGTATTTGAAGTTATTTTTTACAAAACCATTTGTACTGGCATCAATACCAATTTTGTGTTTAGTAGCCAAAGGCAGGTAGGTGCCCCAACCAATTCCTGCTGTATAGGCTTCTGGCTGAGTGTTTTGTGTTCTTCCTACTTTAAAAATGGTATAAAATCTATCTGTACCTACTTTAAAATTCAATTGCGACATAAATTCACCGCCTGTAAGTTCAAATTCATACAAACCATGGCGAACAATATTTAAGAAACCAATTGGGCAGCCTTTGCTGATAGTATCGGAAATATTTAAAAATCCTATTTGTGTGCCATGTACATTTTTAGCATAGTTTAAGAAGCCTATCTGCATGCCAATGAGCGATTTACGAGTGATATTGGTGTAGGCTATTTGCATGCCAAGTGTACTTTGGTAGGCAAAATTTCCAATGCCTGCGATGTGAGTTCCTAAAGCAGTATCGGCCGAAACATTGGCTATTCCTGCCAAAAATATGCCTTCACTTTTTCCTTTGTACGTGTTGGCTATTCCTGCCATGTGAATCCCTTTGGCATCTCCTGTTGCAGAATTGCTTATTCCTGAGAGTATTATGCCTTCACTTTTGCCATAAGTGGTGTTGGCAATACCTGCCAATTGCACCCCAGCCACATAGCCATTGTTCACATTTATTAAACCACCAATTTCAACTCCTTTTACTCCACCATTTACGCCCCAATGTGTATTAAGTGAAAATTGATTTTCTTTTTTGTAAGAGGCTATGCCATTGGTTCCCAAAGGATAAATAAATGTAACTTGTACTTTTGGTTTGCAACAAGTGGTATCTTTTGGTACAAGTTCGTGCACCCAATTGTTGAATTTTTCCTTGTCAAAAGTTAAAAATTTAGTATCTGGTTTGGTAGCAACAAGTGATGAATCTTTTTTTGCACCAACTGCAATGTTATTTGGCAAAGAATCTTGTGCAAAAGTAGAAATGGATGAAAGTAAAATGGTACTAACAAATCCAATTTTTGATTTTAAGTTTTTCATATTAATATTTTGTTTTTTTAGATAAGACAATCAATTATTTATTTACCCCTATTTCATTTATAAATATTTTTAAAATAGTTTGAAATATTTTAGATAATACATACTGAAATATTTCTATAAGTTTAATTATTATTTGGTTATGAATAAGTTGATTTGAAATTATAATTAAAATTCTAAACGATAACTAAGTATAGGGATAAGTGGCGTTTGATAGTAGTACTTCACTTTTAAAGTAGCTTTGTCAAAATATTGACCACCCACATTTTTTCTGTTAGTAGCATTTTGAATATCAAGCGACCAAGTGCTGGTAATTTTTTTAAAGTTTCTTTTGCAACTTATTTTAAAGTCAATTCTATAATAATCAGGATTTTGCACACCAAAAGTTCTGCTAACATCATATACTTCGCTGCCTTTTTCTATGCTTGCTTTTTCATTCAGAGGCGTGTATCGTTTGCCGCCAACCAATACCGATTTTATGTTCAAACCAATTACCCTGTTTTTCTTTTTTTCAGAAAGCGTCCATTCTTTACCAAGTGTAATTACCGATGCATAATTGGTATTGAAGCGTGTATTATACCATTGATTATCAGGTGTTTTAAATTTAGATTCGAACAATGAACCAGTTACCATGTAATATAAACCTTTGTTTAGAAACTTTTCGTAAGTCATTTCTGTACCATAATTTTTGCCCAAACCCTTGTTTACCAGTGGAATATCTACAAATCCATCGTTGGCATTTAATATAGAATAATTGGTTGAAGCCGAAGTTGAGATTGGTATATTAAATAATGATTGATAATAAATTTCGGTTTTAAGGTGTGAATATTGACTAATAATTTTGTCAAAACCCAACACCAAATGATGTGCTTTGCTTAATCCTAGATTTTTATTAGGTATTGTAAATGAATTATTTACCTCGTTTGTTCTGGTGAAATATACCCCAATTGGCTGCAACTGACTATGTAAACCATAACCAATTGTGAAAATGTTTTTCTCAGTAATATCATATCTCAATGATGCTCTTGGCTCTATTGATGTAGAATTATTTAAAAACAATTGAAAATAGTGTAAACCTAAAATGGTACTAAATTTTGGTGAAAATTTATGGTTCCATTGTGCAAATCCTTGAAATGTACTTGTTTGTCCATTTTGATTAATTTTTTCAATTAATACAGTTGTATCATAACCGTCTTTTCTTACCAATCCATAGTTTAATATGTTGTAAATGAAACCCGTACGAATACTGTTTTTTACATTTAACTTTTGAGTATAGGTGCTTGATAATGTAATTTTACTTTGATTATACAATTCATAGTATTGTTTTTGAGACAAATATTGACTCGTGAGTTGGTCTTGGGTATATCCATTTTGAGTGCCAGAAAATACTAAAGCAGTTTTTAGGTATGATTTATTGGCAAATAAAACCTTATTTGTAATTCCAACGGCACCAGTATTGCTTTTAAAATCAGTATCATATCTCGAAAAATCATTCTTTTTCCATTCACTAGAGTCTTTTTTACTAACGGTGTATTGTGAGCTCAAACCTCCAAAACCAAACACGCCAAAGGTGCCTAATTTTTTAGTTGGCAAGGCAATGTTAAATGATAAATCTTGAAATTTGGTAATACCGTCACCGAGTGGTACGCCCAATACTCCCAACAAGCTAAGTGTTGAATATCTGTAATTTATAACATAAGAACCTGCATATCCTTTTTTGAAATATCCTTCAGTGCTCAAATCAAAACCCAAAAATCCTGCTTGAAATGTATATTCTCTTTTTTCGTTATTGCCTTTTCTGAGCCTTAAATCAAATACGCCTGAGAGTGCATTTCCATATTCTGCCGCAAAAGCTCCTGTACTGAAATCGGAATTTGCCAATAATTGAGCACTTAAAATTGAAACTCCTCCACCTGCAGTACTCACGCTAGAAAAGTGATTGGGATTCGGAATTTCTACACCTTCCATTCTCCATAAAAGTCCGTTGGGTGAATTTCCTCTAATTGAAATACTGTTGTTGCCATCATCTGCCGAAACCACCCCTGCAAATGAAGTTACCATTCTGGCAGGGTCATTTACAGCAGCTGCAAATTTTTGGGTTTCTTCTACCGAAAATTTTCTGGTGCTTACAGTTGACAATTCGTTGTTGGGAGTGTTTTTGTCTTCCTTGGCTGTGATTACTATCTCTTTGGTTAGTTTTATATCTTCTTCTAAACCAATGTTTAGCACCAATTCTTTTCCTACATTTAATGTAAGGTTTTCTAAAGAACTAGGCTTATAACCCATGTAAACTACTTTAATAGTTTGTTTACCAATGGGCACATTTACAAGTTTAAAAGCTCCTTTTTCATCTGTGGAAGTTTTAATGGTTGGATTGGTGGAAGTAATACTAACCACAGCGCCTACCAATGGTTCTTCAGAAATTTTATCTGTCACAATCCCTCTAATTGTTTGAGTTTGTGGCAAAGTTGATTGAGCAAGTAGCGAATGAAATCCTAAGGAAACCGCCACAAGAATAATTGATAAATTGAATTTTGACATAGCTTTTTAGTTTTATTACAGCTATGACAATGAAAAATTAAAATACCCCTATCTGAATTTGATTTATTTTTTAAAATCTTAAAGCTCCAGTTACCCCAAACCATAGTGTGTTTGTTTTACTTGAGGTAGAATTATTGTAAAAAGTGCTTGGAAATAAGTTAGTTAGAGCTTCTTTTGTTGAGATTTGATTGTTGTAAATTGCCCAATTTAAAGTAGGTCCAATTGCAATATTCCACTTTTTTGTTGGGGCAAATTCTATGGCTGTAAATAATTTTGAAAGTGTAAATTCAATATTTTTATTACCTGCAAATGAAACGGAGCGTTGTATGTTGATTTCAGGATTAAAATACCATTTTTTAGCAAATGCATATCTGCCTCCAATTCCGTAACCAAAATTGACAAGATACAAATCATTGGCAAAATTTAAACCAGTAAATACAGTATTGTAAAATTTATTTACGCCAGATTTATATCCAAAATTTACATTAAATATTTCACTTACAGATAATTCAAACTTATGATAGCCTTTTTTAGAGTATGAAAATAAGCCAATTGGCACACCATTCAAACTATCCGAAATATTCACTAAACCAATTTGAGCTCCATTCAATATTTTTGCATAATTAACAATTCCAGCTACTTGTGTTCCATTTCCAGTGTCTGAAACCACATTTATTAATCCACTAAGTTGTAATCCATGTAGGTTTTTACACGAATTTATATTGCCTGCAATTTGAAAACCTTCTATTTGTGTGGCTACATTCACATTTCCTGCAATCTGAAAACCTTTTAAAGAATCGGCTAAGTTGATAATGCCTGCAATTTGAAAACCTTCAAGTTTGTTTTTATTAATATGGCTGTTTTTTAATATACTTTTTATTGATTTTGAGTTATTGATAATTCCAGCCACTTGAAATCCTTTGAAATTTTTGCTAGAATTATTCAAAGTACCAGCCATTTGTAAACCATTTATATCACCTGCTGTTACATTCACAGTACCAGCTAGTTGCACTCCTCTTACATCACCTTTTACAATATTGGCAATCCCTGCAATTTGTGCTCCCTTTACGTTTCCTTTCACAATATTTGAAATTCCAGCGGCTTGAAAATATTGCACATTTCCGGTATTTATATTGGCCAATCCTGCAACTTCTGCTTTTTTAGTTCCTTTAGAATACCCCACTAAAGCACTGAGAGAGAAATCGTTCACTGTATTAACAGATAAAAATTTATTGGTACTTAACACTGGCACCAATGCAAATGAAAATTTGGTAAATAAAGTATCTTTAATGTTTTTCAGGTTTTCTTTAAATGTTTTTACTTGGCCCCAATATTTCATGTATTTTTCCACAAAAACATTCTGACTTGTGTCTGTAACTTGTTGAAATACAGGGGTGGGAGTAGAGTCTATAAAAGTAGTAGCTATTGGCTGAATAGTTTCATTAACTGTTTGATTATTTGATATATAGCGATTGCTTAAATATATTTTCAAATTTTGGGGTGCACCACCAGAAATTGTAATGGTGGTATCTTGAAAATTGTCCTTGGCAATTTTGAGAGTGACGGTGTTTTTTTGTTTGTTAATTTTAATTTCAAAAAAGCCATATTCATTGCTTAAGGGTAGCGTATCTGCCATCTTTTATATAAATGGAGGTATTTTCAATTATACTACTATCTTTTGAATTGTAAATATATCCTCTAAGAGATACAACTTGTTGATATTCTGTTTTTTGAATACTTGCTTTTGGTTTTGCAAATACTAAAATATAGTTCTTTTTTAGTTTATAATTTGCCTCACATTGTTTCAAAACATCCTCAATTACCAATCTTGCAGGCGTGTTTTTTACCTTTAATATAATTTTCTTTTTGTCGTTTATTTCAGCAGAATTATAAGAAAATTGCAAACCTGTTTGCAAGGTGATTAGTTCAAATATTTCTGAAATAGGTTGATTTACAGCATTTATGCTTACTTTTTTTTCTAAATAGGGTGTTTTAGTTTGTGGGTAAACCTTTAGAAAAATAAAAAAAACAGTTATAAAAATTAAAGTTATTTTGCGCATTTTTCACCTTTTATCAAATAACCTTTTGGGGTGTTTTCAAAAGTAAGTCCCAGTGTTTCAGTAATTATCATCAATATTACTTCAAGTTTTTCATTGTTAAATTTTGTTGTAATAGTGCAATTATTTAATTTTTCGTTTTCTAATAAAATGTTGGTTTGATAAGCTTGGTTGAGTTGGGTTACTACTTCTATTAAATTGGCGTTATTAAAATCAAAATTTAAAATAGTTTTTTTATCGATAGCCTCATTTTTAATTATTTCTTTGGTCGATTTTAAGAAAAATGCCTTTTCCCCAGCTATTAAATTGATTTTTTTATTATTTCCTGAGCTTAATTCCACTTCTCCTTCATCTACATTTATTGAAATGGTATCATTGTTTGTATTCTCATTTACAAAAAATGCTGTGCCTATGTCTTTGATTGTAAGGTTGTTTACTGAAATAGTGAATGGTAATACCTCCGAATGAACTACTTTAAAATAAGCAGCACCTTGAAGTTTTACATTTCTATGTTTTGTGTTAAATCCATTTTCTACAATCAACGTTGAGTGTGCATTCAAAACCATTTCGCTGCTATCACTTAGTGTGATTTTTTTCTTTGTTTCCTCGCTTTTAAAACTCAGATTTTGAGTTTTTGAATTATTTCGAAGGTAAAAATAACTTGAAAAACCAATGCTAATAAATAATACTGCCGCCGCTATTCTATAAATTTGTTTAAATTGAAACAATGGAATTACTTTTTCTACCTTATTTTTTTCACTTGCTTGTATTTTTTTCCACGCCAAATCCGTATTTATTTCTTGCAAATTTTTATTGCCTGTTAAGACAAATACTTTTTCAAAACTTTTATAATAAGTCTCATTTTCAGTGCTTTGTTCTTTCCAGTCTTCCAATTGCATAGCTTCTTCAGGGCTGGCTTCACCAGTCAAGAATTTACTAATTAAGGTATCAATATGTGCGGTATCTTCCAATTTCAATTTTTTATTTTCAATAATAAACCAGAAAAATTAGTACAACTAAAAAATCTTTTAAACTTTCTCTCATCAGTTTCAAGGCTTTACCCATTTGATTTTCAACTGTTTTTATAGAAAGTCCCAACGAATCAGCAATTTGTTGATATTTTAATTCTTCGTATCTGCTCATTCTAAAAATCTTTTCACACTATGTTGGTAGCTGAGAAATTGATTTTTCTATGATTTTTTCAAGTTCCTGATGCTGAGATATTTCATTACTTACTTTTATGTTGCCTTCAAAATTATTGGTTTCTAAACTTATATTTTTTCGGGTAGCTTCTTGTTTTATTTTGTTTAAACAGTTGTGATATACCGCTTTGTATAAGTATGCTCTCAAAGAAATTTCAATGGTTACTTCTTGTTTTTTGTTCAACAATAAGGTAAAAACCTGTTGAACAACATCTTCAGCATCATCTTTGTTTTTTAATATAGAAAAGGCATAACTTACCAATGGTTTATAATACAATTTGAAAGCATTTTCAATTGTATCATTATTAAGCACTTCTATATGTTTCTCGGTTTGTTGTTCCACTTAAAATATGAAAAACAAATATAGAAAGATTTTAATAAACCAAAGTTTTTGTTTTTCTCAAATTCTACCTTTTAGCTAAGACAATTAAAACTTATTTTACCCCTATTAAAAAATCTATTTTTAAAAAAAAAATATTTCTAATGCTTTAAAAAATCAGGAGGATTGGTGAAAATGGATTGATATTCAAGTGATTAATTATAGTTATTTGTTGTTTTTTAATTTGTCTAAAAGCATTTGAGAAAACTCTTTTTCTGCTTTGTAGAGCAATGCTACTTGGTTGGCACTTAATATTTTAAGAAATTTATCAAGGTATTCTTTTTCCAAATCAAGTTCTTTTTGTTTGTACAAAATTATTTTTCTTAAGTCTTCCAATGCTTCAGCATCAGTCTGACTTTCATCACCTTCTAGTTTTAGCTGTTTAATGGCTTTTCTTATTTCTTTTCTTTTTCCTGCATATTCGCCATACACAGGCCAAAATAGCTGTGCTTGCTTAGGATTTAAGTTTAGTTTTTCACTAATAAATCCAATTTTCGCTGCTTCTATTTTGTCTTTGCTGCCAGGTTGTTGGGCAAAAACTAAAGCAGAGAAAAAGCTGAGGATGATATATATTATGATTTTTTTCATTATAAATTTTCAGTACTTATTTCTTCTATATCTTCTTCGTTTAGTTCTAAATCTAAATTTTCAGTATTGATTTCTTTACTTACTTTTTTAGACAACACATTTATTTTAATGTTTTTATTTGCAGCAATTTCTTCAATTATAATCTCTTCATTACCTGTACTATTATCTGCTAAATAATTGGCTACTTCTAATTTTGATATATTTTGCAAAGCCACATTATTTTTAAATGCCTGATTTTCATCGCCTCTATTAAAGTAAATCAACCCAATAATGAGCAATAAACAAGCTGCCAAAGCAAATTGTGGTACAGGTTTTAGTACAAATTCAGCAAGATTAAATGTATTTGTGCTTTGTTTTCTTACTTTGTTTTGTATCTCAAAAGCCAATCCATCAAAGTAATTTTCAGGAGTTGTATATATATTTTCTTTACCAGCAATTTGATTAATTTTATATTCTGGTGTAGATATGATATTTAAATTCTCTTCTAATTTTTCAAAATAACCATCAGGAACCAAAAAAGGTTGTTTGATTTGTAATTTTGATAATGTACTTTCTGTAGTTTTTAATACAATATTCTTTTCTAATTGAGCAAAATAATCCTCAGGAACGGCTGGATGGCTATTTCCAAGTTCCTTTTTTAGTTCTTCTAGGTTTATTTTTTTTATGCTCTTCATAAGGTTTTTCTTAGACAAACAATATTCCTTTCGGTTTAATCGTTTTCTAAAATTGTTTCAATTTTTTTCACTGCATGGTGATAAGAAGCTTTCAAAGCTCCCACACTTGTTTGTAATATTTCAGACATATCCTCATATTTCATCTCTTCAAAATACTTCATATTAAATACAAGTCGTTGTTTTTCAGGCAAAGTAATAATAGCTTTTTGCAATTTTATTTCAATTTCATTGCCAGTAATATACTTTCCATTGTCAATATGTTGCGTTAGTTCATTTTCTACATCTACAATGGGCAAAAAGAATCTTTTTCTTTTTTTTGCTAAAAAATTCAAACATTCGTTTGTGGCAATTCTGTAAATCCAAGTATATAATTTAGAATCTTGCCTAAAATCGTCTAAATGTGCCCATACTTTTATGAAAGTTTCTTGAGTCAAATCATTTGCGTCATCATGATCAATTACCATTTTTCGTACTAGCCAATACACTTTCTGCTGATATTTTTTTATCAGTACATTAAATGCATAGTTTTTTGAAGCACTATCTTGAAATTTTGATATGATTTCGTGGTCTTCCATTTATTTTTGTACTGAGTACTGGGTACAAGGTATAAAGTACTAAGTACAAGGCGCTAGTAATTAGTTATTTGTAATAAAATGTTCTTCAATTCTTGACTTTATACTTAGTTTTTTGTAAAATACTTAATACCTTGAACTTTATCAAACAAAAAACGACGACACAAATTGTATCGCCGTTATATATTTTTGTATGAATTCTTTTGTTTTAATTCAACATTAAGAATTAAGAATTCAAAATGTTATCCTTTTCTCGCAAGTACTTTTTCAACAGCAGCTACAACATGGTCTGCAGTTAAACCATATTTTTCTACCAATTGAGCAGGTGTACCACTTTCTCCAAAAGTATCATTTACAGCTACAAATTCAATAGGAGTTGGTTTGTTTCTTGCTAATAAACCTGCAATTGATTCTCCTAATCCACCAATAAAATTGTGCTCTTCTGCAGTAACTACGGCTCTAGTTTTTGCAACTGAAGCTAAGATAGCTTTTTCATCCAAAGGTTTAATGGTGTGAATGTTTATTAATTCTACACTGATACCTTTTTCAGCCAATTTTTCAGCTGCAAGTATTGTTTCCCAAACCAAATAGCCTGTAGAAAAGATAGTTACATCTGTTCCTTCGTCTAAAACAAGTGCTTTTCCAATTTCAAACTTTTGGTCAGCTGGAGTGAAGTTTGGCACAGCCGGGCGACCAAATCTTAAATAAACAGGGCCTACATATTCAGCAGCGGCAATTGTTGCTGCTTTAGTTTGATTAAAGTCACAAGGATTTAAAACTACCATTCCTGGCAACATTTTCATTAATCCTAAATCTTCTAATATTTGATGCGTTGCTCCATCTTCACCTAATGTTAAACCTGCATGAGAAGCGGCAATTTTTACATTTTTTTCAGAATATGCTACAGATTGACGAATTTGATCATACACTCTACCAGTAGAAAAATTAGCAAAAGTGCCCGTAAAAGGTATTTTGCCACCAATAGTTAAGCCTGCTGCCAAGCCAATCATATTTGCTTCTGCAATACCCACTTGAAAAAATCTTTCAGGAAAATCTTTTTGAAAAGCATCCATTTTAAGCGAACCAGTTAGGTCAGCACATAAGGCTACTACGTTTTCATTTGTTTTTCCTAATTCATGTAATCCCGCTCCAAATCCAGAACGAGTATCAAGCTTTTCGCTGAATGTAAACTTTTTCATATTTTTATTTACCATTTAACTTTACAAGTGAAGTAGCTCCAGATTTTATTGTAAAGTATTGGACTTCTGTATATTTTGCTCCTTTTGTTCCTTTTGCTCTAAACACCATTTTGTAATCTCCTGGTTGCATTGGCATATTTACTTTTGAGTTTCCATCAAAATTGTAAATCCATTTATGGTCGCCAGAGTTTGGTACTATTTGGTACAAACTTCCCCAACCTGCAGTAGCCACCGGAATACTTAAAACACCTGGTTGAGCAATTTTTAAGTTGGTAATATTGTTTTGATTAATTTGAACTTTGTTAAATGATATTCTTGGTAAGGTAAGTACTTCAATATCATAAGTTCCTACAATAAATTTCTCTTTTGAGCCTACTTTATAATTATGCAATGTCTCTAAAGAATCTGACTGGCGAATGATAGCATTTAAGTTTTTATAATCATTTCCTCCACCTTCAAAATTGATATTCAGTGTCCCTTGAGGTGTTTTTACTTCTACAATATTATGTTTACCACCTTCTAAATATACATCTCTTTTGATTTTTGGAGGAATAGTACTCACCATTACATCGTAACTAATTACAGCATCAATTTGTAAAGTATCAGTGTTATTAGTTGCAGGATCTAAATAGTGAATAAAATCATAAACCACTTCCCCGGTTACGTTATTAATAAATGAAACATTTACATTGGTTTCAGTTGGTTTGTCGTAAATGTCTAATAATTTAACACTTACAGTAGTTTTATTTAATGTTTGGTTAATGATTTTTCCTAACACACTTTTAAACTGAGCCACAGTTTTAGCTTCAAAAAACTGACCCATACAGTCGAAAGCTTTTCCGTAATCATCATCAGCACCTAAACCAATAATAAATGGTTTTAAGAAAATTCTATTTTTTTGTAAAGCTAATGAAAGTGCACAGGGGTCACCATTACAAGATTCTAAACCATCTGTAATAATGATAATTACGTTCCTAAAATTGGGGTCGTTAGGGAAGTCATTGGCTGCTTGCTCCATTGAGTAGGCAATAGGAGTGGTACCTCTTGGTACTAAAGTTTTTAATTTAGCCTTGATTTGGTCATGACTTTTGGGGCTAAAAGGTACTTCTAGCTTGGTATCTTTACAGTTTTGAAATACTTTATCGTATTGATGACCATAAGCTCTTAATGCAATTTCTACGTTTTTGTTTGACTTTAATGAGTCAACTAAATCACCAAGTATTTTTTTTGCTATGTTCATTCTTGAATCGCCTTCCCAAGTAGCAAGCATACTACCAGAGCAATCGAAAACAAAAAGTACTCTTGTTTTTTTAGGAACTTCTTTATTTGAAACTGGTGCTTGGGCAAAAGATGACAAACAAAATAAGCTTAAGAAAAGAGTGCTTATAAAAATGTGTTTTAATGATTTGATTCTCATTTTAATAAATTACAATTTGTAATATTAATAATCGCCTAAAGTTTCTTCTAATTGAGCCAATGCTGCTTCTAATTCTTTATCGTTTGGTGCTACACCATGCCATTTATGTGAGCCCATCATGAAATCAACTCCAGCACCCATTTCAGTTTTCATTAAATAAATTACTGGCTTGCCTTGGTGAAGTTTGGTAGAAATAGTGTTTTCAATTGAACTTACTAATAATTCCATATTGTTACCATCTACTTCAATTACTTCCCAGCCAAATGCTCTCCATTTTGCTTCTAAGTCATTTAAACTCAGTACTTGGTCAGTACTTCCGTCTATTTGTTGACCATTGAAATCTATAAATGCAACTAAGTTATCTACTTTATTATGAGCTGCATACATAGCCGATTCCCATACTTGACCTTCTTGTTGTTCGCCATCGCCCATTAAACACATTACTAAACTTTTGTCGTTGTTTAGTTTTTTAGCTAATGCAGTGCCAATTGAAACTGATAAACCTTGACCCAAAGAACCAGAAGCCATTCTGATACCTGGTAAATGTGAATGAGGAGTAGGGTGACCTTGTAATCTTGAATTTATTTTTCTGTGGGTAGCTAATTCTGCAACTGGAAAGTATCCGTATCTAGCTAAGGTTGAGTACCATACCGCAGAAATATGTCCATTTGATAAAAAGAATACATCTTCATTAATGCCGTCAGCATTAAAATTAACATCATGATTTAATATTCTGAAATAAAGGGCTACAAACAAATCTGTACATCCTAAAGCACCTCCTGGGTGACCTCCTTTGGCTCCATGAACCATTCTAACGATGTCTCTTCTAACTTGTTGAGCAATTTTCTCTAGTTCTTGGATGTTTTTTTTGTCTGTTGACATTTTCTAGTATTTCTTTATCAATTTACAATAGCTTTCAAATGGGGTACAGAGTACCTTGTTTTTGAATAATTATCAAAGCTTAAAGATATGTATTTATCTTTTTAATCAATAAAAATTAAGTGAAAAAAAATGAATATTATGTAATTCTGTGTTTTTGTATTTACAATCTTGATTTAGGTAAACTTGTAACTATTTCAAAATCTGACTAGTATGTTCTTTTGTATTTACTTTTTCTATCACTTCTGTAATAATTCCTTCTTCATTAATTATAAAAGTGGTTCTGGCAATGCCCATATAAGTTTTGCCATACATTGATTTCTCTACCCACACTCCATATTTTTCTACTATTTCCTTTTCTGTGTCTGCAATAAGTGGAAAAGGCAAATCGAACTTTTTAATAAACTTTTGATGCGTTTTTTCATCGTCCACGCTTAACCCAAGAATAACATAGCCAGCCGCTAAAAGTGCTTCATAATTATCTCTCAAATTACATGCTTGGTCTGTGCAACCAGGAGTATTATCCTTTGGATAAAAATACAATACCACTTTTTTCCCTAAATATTGATTCAAAGAAATGGGATTACCATTTTGGTCTTTCGATTGAAAATCAGGAGCTTTTTCGCCTACAGATGGTTTCATTTTATTTTAGTAGAATAAATGGCAATATTGCCCACGTTATCAAATACTTTTAGTAATAACTCACCTTGGCAACTTTTGTTCAGAGGATTATCGAGCCAAATAAGTTTTTTCTTATGTTCGTAGTTAAACAATACCCATTTGCCATTTATATACACTTCATAGTGATGGATTCCTGAAGGCCAATCGTCAATTTCAAATTTTATTTGGTTGTTTTTGAGACTTATAGGCGTTATTTCTGGTAATCTGGTATCTTCTCTCAGCACATATTTGCCTAAATATTTTGTTTTGAAATCAAATATATCATTGTTCCATTTGCCACCTAAATATCTTAATCCTCCACCTTCGCTGTATAAATAAGCTGAAACTTTGTCTTTATTTACAAATGTTTCACTTGGTTTTAAGGTCACAAATAGTTCTGAATATAAGGCTGTTAAAGGTGTGTTTACTTGATAAATTAAACTGTTTTTCTTTTTATCGTCTTTTTTCTCTGCTATTTGAAGGTACAAAGTATCATACAAAGTATATTTCTGAAAGTTTAAATTTATTTTATTGCTATAATATTGTGCTACCGTATTTGAAGCAATTACATCTTTGAAAGCCAGAGGTTTAGTTTCTTTTCCAATTTTAATAGAGTCGGGGAGGCCTTCTCTTAAATCATATAAATACACAGTTTCATGCCCATTTTCATATTCTTCTATGATGGTTGTTTTCTTGTTTTTTGAAAAAATATAGCCTTCTTGGTAGTTTTCTAAAGCTTTATGGGTGATTTTTAAAGTGTTTTCATGTAAAACAGTACTTATTTCACCTTTAGAATGTGGCAAAAATGGTTGAATTGTTTTACTTGGTTTTTCTCCTTTAATGGTAAAATTGAGAGTAGTTTTATTGTCTTGTGCATCAAACATTTCCACTTTTATTTCATGAACTAAAGTGTCTTTGATTGTGATTTTGCCATTATAAGTTCTGTCGTAAATATCTAATCTATTTCCATCTGATACATAGCATTTTTGGTAATTGTTTCCTGTGGTTTTGGCAGTTTCATAATCAATATGGGCATTCATTTGAGATGCCAATTCAAATGGAAAGGCATCTATTTCATGATTGTAATTCAATTTATTATCTACATAAACAGCGATTTTTTTTACTCCATTCAAATTGCTGGTGCCATTTTGTCGGTCATAAGCTCCTATTTCTAAACCAATTGTTCCCCAGGCAGTTAGTTTGTTATGAATAGAATAAAGGTTGCCTATTTTATTAGGATTTAATTCTTTACGACCAAATTCTTGGTTTATTCTGCTTTCTTTTTCAAATGTTCTTATGGCTAGTCTTGATACAATTGGAGGAATATTATCTATAATTTCCTTAAAACCAAATAGTAAAGGATTGTAAACATTGTTGGAAGTATCTCTAATTTCAAAGTGCAAATGAGGTCCACCAGATGCACCAGTGTTGCCAGAGTAGGCAATTATGTCGCCTTTATCAAATGTAATTTCATTCGGAGCAAAGGTAACTTCTATTTCGGCAGTGCGTTTTTCGTATTGTTTTGCCCTGATAATTTTTGCTAATTCTGGTTCAAGTGATTCTAAATGAGCATATACAGTTACAAATCCGTTGGGGTGTGTAAGAAAAATTGTATTGCCATAACCTTTTGTGGTAATAGAAACTTTACTTATAAATCCATCTGCGGCGGCATGCACTGGCAAACCCGTTTTATACTGGGTTTTAATATCAATTCCACAATGGAAGTGGTTGTTTCTCAGCTCTCCAAAGTTGCCTGCCAAGAAATTTTGCTGACCAGGCAAAATAGGAAATGCAAAATAATCTTTGACTATGGGGAAAAAAAGTTGGGCATGCGATGGAATGTAAAAAAGGAAATGCAGTAAGAATATATGAATAATTTTATGAATGGTCATTGTGTGAAGCAGACTTTGTTTTTATGGATTTCTAACAAATATACTAATAAAAGGTGTTTAGGCAAAAGTTCACTGATATCCGACAACTAATTACTGAAAACTTCTATTTTCACTTCACTTCCACTTCTAATCTTTTTTCACCTTCGAGATAAGCTTCCAATTTATCGCCAATTTGAATAGGAGCAATGCCTTTTACAGGTGTGCCAGTAAAAATTAAATCTCCTTTTTTTAAGGTAAAATAGGTGGAAATGAATGCAATTAGTTCATCTACAGTAAAATATAAATCTTTTGTATTGCCTTCTTGTCTTACTTCGCCGTTTACTAATAATGAGAAATTGATATCGCTAATAGATTTGAAATTTTCAATTGGGAAAAATTCAGAAACAGGAGCAGAGCCATTGAAACCTTTGGCAATATCCCAAGGTAGCCCTTCTTCTTTTGCCTTTTGAATTAAATCTCTAGCAGTAAAATCAATTCCCACCGCAATTTCTTTGTAGTATTTATGAGCAAATTTAGGCTGAATGTTTTTACCCTCACGGTCTATTTTTACCACAATTTCTACCTCATTTACAATTTCTTGACTGAATGAAGGATAATAAAAATCTTGTCCATTTTTTAAAATAGATGTATCTGCTTTTGTAAATACAATAGGAGAGGAGGGTTTTGTAGAGTTTTCAGAAGGGTAATTTCTGCCAATGCCGAATATTTTCATTTAAAAAGTATTTAGATTTTCATTTAATGTTGAAGTGTTTAATACAGCATATATTTTCACAGTATTATTCTTCTCAATTGTTTCAAAATGAATTATATAAGGAAAGTTTTTTATTGGTAAGCATCTGATTTTATCATATCTTAAAGCAAAAAAAGGATTTAATTCTAATGTATTGAAGCTTTCAGAAATTTCCTTAATGAATTTGTTTTTTAGTTCATTACTTATGTTTCTATAATACTTTTTAGCTTTTTTTATATCTAATTTAGCATTATCTTCTAGTTCAATTTTAAACTTTTTCATTCGTCATTGTCCAATTCTTTTTTAAAATCATTCCAACTAGTGAAGGAGTTTTTGTCTGCTTTAGCAATTCTATCTCTTACAATTTGCTTATGAGCTTCTGGAATAGAGATATCTAACTCTCTTTTTTCAATTTTCCATTTAAACCTTTTAGAAATTTCAAGGAATATGGAATAATCTTTTTCTGGAACAGAAATGGTATGCAACATATTAATTAGCTTAATGTATTTAAACTGCTTTATTTTTAACCCTTACAAAAGTATGAATATTTTGTTATTTTTGTAAGTGTAAAATTAACTTAGGTTTGTCTTTTTCTAGTTAAGTTGAATTTGCAAATTATCAATAAATAAAAATTGAAATATGAAAGGCATTTATATTAGTGTACCCAATAGTGAATTTAGTTTTTTTATGTCAATGTTAGGTAAATTTTAAAGTGCAACAGTGATAAAAACTGATGAATTTATATTAAATCAAGAGACTGAAGCAACTTTACTTCCTTGGCAACTTGATGAAATAAAATTGGCTTTAGAAGAAGAAAAGCAACATCCCAATGCACATTTAGAAGCCAAAGAATTTATATCAAATTTACGTAACAGAAGAAATGTTTAAAGTTGTATTCTTTAAAAGGGCTCAAAAAATCACTTAATTTTATTCAAATACATTCAAATATATCTCCTCTAAAGAAATTTTATAATCGATTGCAGTGATTGTAAAAATATCATTTACATTTTTGTATTCGTTCAAAGTCCAAGTTTGATTGTCATTTTTTGTATAACTCTCAATATTAATGGCTTCACTATCTACCAATATATATTCTTTTAAACTTGGTATTTCTCTGTATAACTTAAACTTACTACCTCTGTCATATTCTTTTGTACTTGCACTTAATATTTCAATTATAATGGTAGGATTTGTTAATGTATCAAAAGTATCATCTAAATATTCCTCTTTGTCACAAACTATACTAATATCAGGATAAGTATAAAGTGAATTTTTGTAAACATGAATTCTCAAATCACTGCCATATGGGGTACATTTTTTACCTTTTAAATGATTCCCAATACCGATATATAAATTTCTAAATAATCGGTTATGGTATCTTGTAGTTCCAGACATTGCAAATATTTCTCCATTAAAATACTCATGCTTTTCTAAAGCTAGTCTTTCTGTAGTTAAATATTCTTCTTGAGAAATAAAGGGTTGAGGTTGCGGAATTCCCATTTATATAAATTTTGAAATTAAATTTAATTAGAATTTCTTTTAAACAAAAAAAGTTGCCCAATAAAGAGCAACTTTTTTAATATATAAGTGATTATCAGCTTATTTTACAGTGTCAATGTATTGAATTAATTCAACAACTTTGTTTGAATAACCCCACTCATTGTCGTACCAAGATACTACTTTCACAAATTTAGGGCTGATTTGGATACCAGCTTTAGCATCAAAAATTGATGTTCTTGCATCACCTAAGAAATCAGTAGAAACTACTTCATCTTCAGTGTAACCTAAAATTCCTTTTAATTCATTTTCAGAAGCACGTTTCATTTCAGCTTTGATTTCTTCGTAAGAAGCATCATTTTTTAAACGTACAGTTAAATCTACTACTGAAACATCAGCTGTAGGTACTCTGAAAGCCATACCTGTTAATTTTCCTTTCATTGCAGGAATTACTAAACCTACTGCTTTTGCAGCACCTGTAGATGAAGGGATAATGTTTTGGTAAGCACCTCTACCACCTCTCCAGTCTTTTGCAGATGGTCCATCAACAGTTTTTTGAGTTGCAGTTGCAGCGTGAACTGTAGTCATTAAACCTTCTTCAATTCCCCATTTGTCGTTCAATACTTTAGTAATTGGAGCCAAACAGTTGGTAGTACAAGAAGCATTTGAAATGATAGTCAAGTCTTTAGTGTATGAAGCGTTGTTAACACCCATTACAAAAGTAGGAGTATCGTCTTTTGCAGGAGCAGACATAATTACTCTTTTTGCACCAGCATCAATATGTTTTTGAGCAGTTTCTTGAGTTAAAAATAAACCTGTAGATTCTACTACGTATTCAGCTTCTACTTCATTCCATTTTAAGTTAGCAGGATCTTTTTCTGCAGTTACTCTAATTGATTGACCATTTACAATCAATGTTTTAGCTTCAGCATTGTATGAAACTTCACCTTTAAAAATTCCATGAGTAGAATCATATTTAAGCATATAAGCCATGTAATCAACATCAATTAAGTCGTTGATACCTACTATTTCTATTGATGGATTGTTAATTGCAGCACGAAATACTAATCTTCCGATTCTACCGAAACCGTTGATTCCTACTTTGATTTTTGACATAATATAATAATAATTTTGTTACTAAAATTTTCTTTGCAATAATACAATATCTCAAAACTAATTCAAAGATATTTTTTTTTTATTATGAATTGAAAGTTAGAAAATTCATTTGAATAAATATAAATATCCATTAACTAAAATGATTTCTGTTCACTTCTTGCCAAGCAAATGCTTTTACAATCTCATTTTCAAGCTCTTGAAATTCTGTGTTACTTAGGTCTATTTCAATTCCATTTTCATTAAAATATCTTAAATACAAGCCTAATAAAAATTCAAAAGGCAAATTTTCAATCACTATTTGATGTTTTTCAAAGTTTGAATTATAAAATTCTACAAAATCTGCCCATGAATTTGGTGAGTTTTGTGCTATTTCTGCTACTTTCATACATTGATTAAATTAAATTTAAAGCAAATTAAAAAAAAATACCTTCACTGCGAAATGAAGGTATTTTTTATTTTTATTCAGAATTAAATCCTAGTATCTGTATTGATCCATTTTGAACGGACCAGCAACAGGAACACCAATATAAGCAGCTTGTTCTTCTGTTAAAACATCTAACTCAACACCAATTTTTGCAAGATGCAAAGCCGCAACTTTTTCATCTAGGTGTTTAGGTAATGTATAAACTTTATTTTCGTATTTATCACTATTTAACCAAAGCTCTAATTGAGCAATAGTTTGGTTAGTAAATGAGTTCGACATTACAAATGAAGGGTGACCTGTAGCACAACCTAAGTTTACTAATCTACCTTCTGCTAAAATGATAACTTCTTTACGATCAATAGTATAAATATCTACTTGTGGTTTGATTTCAATTTTGGTATTGCCGTAGTTTTTGTTTAACCAAGCCATATCAATTTCAGTATCGAAGTGACCAATGTTACAAACAATAGCTTTGTCTTTCATAGATTTGAAATGACGCTCAGTGATAATGTCTTTGTTACCAGTTGTGGTAACGAAAATATCACCAATTTTAGCCGCATTGTCCATTTTCATTACTTGGAAACCTTCCATTGCAGCTTGTAAAGCACAAATAGGGTCAATTTCGGTAACAATTACTCTAGCACCTGCTCCTTGTAATGATTTTGCAGAACCTTTTCCTACATCACCAAATCCAGCTACAACTGCTACTTTACCAGCCATCATCACGTCAGTTGCTCTACGAATAGCATCTACACATGATTCTTTACATCCATAAAGGTTATCAAATTTAGACTTTGTAACTGAGTCATTTACGTTAATTGCAGGTAATGTTAATGTACCATTTTTCATTCTTTCGTACAATCTGTGAACTCCAGTAGTAGTTTCTTCAGATAAACCTTTGATGCCAGCAACTAATTCTGGATAATGGTCTAAAACTAAATTAGTTAAATCGCCACCATCATCTAAAATTAAATTCAATGGTTGTCTTTCTTCTCCAAAGAATACAGTTTGCTCAATGCACCAGTTAAATTCTTCTTCGTTCATACCTTTCCATGCATAAACAGGAATACCAGCAGCAGCAATTGCAGCAGCAGCGTGATCTTGAGTAGAGAAAATATTGCAAGATGACCAAGTTACATCTGCACCCAATTCTACTAAAGTTTCAATTAAAACTGCAGTTTGGATAGTCATGTGTAAGCAACCAGCAATTCTTGCACCTTTCAAAGGTTTAGAAGCGCCATATTCAGCTCTTAAAGACATTAATCCTGGCATTTCTGCTTCTGCTAATTTGATTTCTTTTCTTCCCCATTCAGCCAAAGACATGTCTTTTACTTTGTAAGGTACGTAAGTTGTAGTCATTATTTTTTAAAGTTTAATAAGTGCTAATCCAATTTCAAATATAATAACAGTTTTGGAATTTTACACCAATTTTGTGCTGTTATCAATTTTTAAATTTCAACTTTTTGTTATTTTAAATTGTTTTTAAAAAGCGAATTAATTTGCTTTTTCTAGAAAAATAATTTCTCCCACTGCAAAATATAAATCATTTTTCCCATCATTTATTACTAAACTACCATACTGGTCAATGCCTTGAATTTCACCTTCAAATACTTTATTATTTGCCTTAAAACTCGATATTTTATTTATTAAATAAAGCACATTGTAATAGTGATTTTCTAGTAACGAATATTGCTCATTTTTTAATTGTAAATACCTTTTTTCAATTTTTTCAAGTACTAGATTTAAAATTTCGTTAGGTTGATAAAATGTATTTGTTTCTAACCTTAATGAACTTGGGCCCTCAATTGGGAATTCTATTTGATTGATATTTAAACCTATACCAATGATTGAATTTTCAAATTGATTGTTTTTAATACTGTTTTCAATCAATATTCCTCCTAATTTTTTGCTTTTGTAAGAAGAGTTGACGGTATAAATATCGTTTGGCCATTTAATAATAGTAGGTAAAATTGTATTAAAAGCATCAGCAATTCCCAAAGCGATGGCTATACTTAAATAAAATTGTTTTTCTATAGGCAAGAAATGTGGCTTGTATAAAATGCTGAATGTAAGGTTGATGCCTGGTTCTGCATGCCATAAATTGCCTCTTTGCCCTTTTCCTGAAGTTTGATTGGGGGTGATTACAATAAAACCTTCAGGTACATTTTTTTCTCTACTTAATGCACTTAAAAACTCATTGGTTGAGCCACAATCTTCAAGTTCAAGTATTTGAATGCCAGTGAATTGAGTAGGGGAGAAAATGTTGAACATTCTGTAAATAGATTCAATTATTAAATATGCAATAAATATAAATTATGCATCTAAAATATTTGGATCATTTATTCCAGTAGAATTATCATCAGTGTATTGATATTGAGCACTTCCAAATGCTAATATTGGTAAAAATATGAAAGGTAGAAATATTAAGCCCAAGGTAAATCCTACTCCTTTGCCAAAACTTTTTGATAACATATTAGTAATCCAAATAGACCAAATAGCTCCGATATAAGGAATAAACATAAATAGTGTCCAAATTCTTGGTTTTTTTACAATGTCACATAGCACAATTGTTCCATATATTGGCACTAAACAAGCCCATCCTGGCTGACCTGCTTTTACAAAAATTTTCCAACCACATATAACGAAAAGGGCAACTAGAACAAAAATAAATATTCCTAAACCCATTAATATTCCTTCTAAATTTTCTAAGCCAGCTAAATTTTCCATAATTTTTTTTATTGCAAAATAGTATTTTTTTGTGAATAGTTTTATTGAATTAAGTATTTTTTTAATTTCTAAATGAAATAGTTGTTCCAGCTAATAAATCGTGTAAGGCCTGTTTTTTTTCAGTAAATGCACAAGCAAAAAAGCCTAAAAAAATCACTAAGCCATATATTCCTTTTACAGGGTCTAAAATAGAAATTAACCCAATAATAGAGGCTCCGTTTTTAATTACATTTCTTAAAATGGAGGTTTGCAAAGTGATTACTTCACCAGTTTTAATTTCAGTAATCTGTAAACCAAGCAGATACTTGCCTGGTGTTCCATGCCATTTTGACAAATCAAACATTACTGAAATAGAGATGATGATAATTATTGATAGTACCTGACCAAAATATCCCAAATATGAAATGGTAAATACGGAATTTAATATATCAAGATTGCTAAAAATATTTCCAAAAGGAATACTAAAAACACCAAAAATGACAAATACCAAGGCAAAAATGATTAAAAATACAAATGCTAATATCATATCAAGTATAAAAGCCATTAATCTTAACCAAAAGCCAGCAAATCTTACGTCTTTAGTTTCATTTATTTCGTCTAATATTGTTTCCATTTTACAAATTTAATCTTCTTCTTTTAAAATTCTATTCATTTCTCTTACAATTACATCTAGTTCTTGAGCAGAAACATCTATTAATTCAAATAACTTTTTTTTGTCGTCCACTCCAATAGCAGCTAACTGACACAAACCTAAAATTCTTGCCAATGGGGCCCTCACTCTATGTGAATTTGAAAAGGCATACTCTTGAATTCTTTTATTTCTAATTAATAGTTGATGTGTTCTTTGTTCCACAATTGATTCTAGTTGATTATTCAATGCCAAAATTTCTTCTTGCTGGCTTCTAATCTCTTTATTTTGAGTTATTAATTCATGGGTTCTGTTTTTTACTTCTGCTTCTAATCGCTGATTTTGTGTTTCCACCATTTTAAGATTTTCCTCAAGCAATTGTTTCTTATGATTTTTTATGTCTTCAATTTTTTTAGATAAACCTATGGCCAATAACAGCATTTCTAAAGTAATACCAATTTCAAAAATGTGAGCTCTGAAAAACGGATTTAAAACTATCCATCCAAAGTCTTGTAAAATATTGGCAAAACAACCAAGTGTTAAAACAGACCAGCTTAAGATAAAATACAAGGCAGCTTTCTCTTTTTTTACTATGTAAACATAAGTTGCAAAAGCCAAAGCAAAAGGCAAATCTAATAAAGTGCCAATTTCAGTTGAAATTAAAGCTTGTTGAACTTGATTTGTAAAAACCATGGCAACCGTAATGGTATGAAAAATCATAAATAAGTAGATGATTTTAACAATTAAGGGTGCATTTTTTTTCAGATTTAGAAAATGAATGGCAAATAATCCACCAGGATAGATAGAAATTGCATAAAATACCAAAGAATAGTTATTTAATAACGGATATTCGGGCCATAACACATCATAAAAATAGCCACTTAAGTGTGCTACTACACCTAAATTTACTATTGCCATTGATAAGTAATAGTAGAGTGATACATCTCCTAATGATTTGAATATGAATGCGTAGAGAATGATCAGAGAAATAAGCACGCCTAAAATAATCAAATGCCAGTTTTGGTGATGGTCAATTATTTTGAAGGTTTTATTGGGAGAATATATATTTAGCTGAAAATTATGTGGTTCCACACTTTTTACCCTTATAAAGACCTTTTCGTTGGTAATATTATTAGGTAATTTAAAAATCGGGTAGCTCGACTGTATTTCTCTATTGCTGATTTTTCTTTCACTCCCAGAAAATTCATTTTTTAGAATAAGTCCATTTTTTACCAAGTAAAAATCAATTTCTCCAAGTGTTTGGTTATCAATGAAAATATAATCTTCATCATTGCTTTCGTTCAAATCTACTTTGTACAAGCGTTCATTTTTTACAAATCCTTTGTTTATAAAATTTGAATGTAGGCTTGTAAATAAGTTATCGGAGCTGCTTAAAACTTCTTCAATTTTTAGAGGTTTGCTATTCTTTTCCAATTCATAAATGTCTAATGCACTTACATTTATAGCAATAAAAATATAAAAAAGTCCACACAATAAATGCTTATAAATTCTTTTCAAGTTGTGAGCCATGTGTTGTTATTTCATGGTTCTGTGCTTTACGTTATTTCTTTCATAAGTGTTTCATAAATATTTAATTCAAACTCAGCATCTATTTTTTTCAATATATTGCTAAAAGGGGCTTGTAAGTTGGCTCGTATTTTAAGTTTTTCATTAGTGATGGGGTGCTCAAAATTTAATTCAAAACAATGCAACAACATGGTATTCAGTGCAAATCTGTTTTCAAACATTTTGTTATGTTTGCATTCACCATGTGGTTTATCACCAATTATGTAGTGTCTCTCTTTGGCAAAATGTCTTCTGATTTGATGAAATCTTCCCGTAATAGGATGTGCCTTTACAATTGAATATCTAGATTGTGGATATCTACTCACTTCAATCGGTAATTCAAAATTTAATATTGTTTCAAATTCAGTAGTTGCATTTTGAATATTGCCATTTTCTTTCATTAAATCATGGTTGATAGTGCCCGAAATAGGAGGGAACCCTCTTACTAAACATAAATAAGTTTTGTGAATTTGGTTTTCGGCAAACATTTTTTTCAGCAACTTGTCCGTATTTTCATTCAACGAAAATAACAAAACTCCACCCGTTTGTCTATCTAGCCTGTGAGCTGGTATTACCCATTTATTGATTTGATTTTTAAGTGTTTGCAGTACAAATACAGTTTCATCTTTGGCAATTTTGGTTTTGTGTACCAACATTCCATGAGGTTTGTTTACTGCAATAATGTGTTCATCTTGATAAAGAATTTCTAAATTACTTTCCATATATTGCACAAAAATAATGTAATATTACTAAAATGAGCAATTATCTACATTCTGTATCTGAATTTCATGAAACCTTTGGTCATCCTGTTTTAGATGAACCACAAGTTCCCGCAGCTAAAAGAGCCTCCCTGAGAGTAGCTTTGTTACAAGAAGAACTTGATGAACTACAAGAAGCCATTGAAAATAAGGACATTGTAGCTGCCGCTGATGCTTTTGCAGATTTACAATATGTGCTTGCTGGTGCAATTTTAGAATTTGGATTAAAAGAAAAGTTTGACCAACTTTTTACAGAGGTTCATCGCTCCAATATGAGCAAGGCATGCAATTCAGAAAAAGAAGCTCAAGAAACTGTAGCACATTACTTACAAAACCATGCTACAGCATCATATTATGTAGAAAAAGAAGGTAAATGGCTGGTTTATAGAAAAGAAGATAATAAAACACTGAAAAATATTTATTACTCAGAAGCTCAATTACATCAAATTGTTAATCAATAATTAATTTTTCTGTAAAATAATCTCTGTTCAAAAGTTCAATTTTCAGGGTATAAATTCCTTTACTGAATTTTGAAATATTAATGGGGAAATTTTCTGTGCTAATGATTGTTAAGCCTTTATTGTCAAAAATAGTCACTCTTTTTACAGAGGAATGAATAGTTAAATATTGAGAACTAGGGTTGGGGTAAAACAATTGATTACTAATTGATTGTTGCTCTTCTAGCCCATTTATACAATTCATTTTCCATTTGCATTGGGCATCTTTTAAAAAATTGCTACTATTCACTAAATTGGTATCAGACAAACAAACTTCTAAAAGTAAGGGAGTATTTAAAACATTTACAAAACTTAGGTTTTTCTGATTTGATAAATTTAATGAACTTAATGAGTCAATACTTGAAACTTCTATAAAACTTATTTTTATGTTTTTATCTATGTCTAAAGCTTTGATTTTAGTTTTAGACAAATACAGTGTATTGATATTTAGACATTTGTTTAGGTCAATTGAGCGAATTGGTAAATTGTAAAGAGATAAATACCGAATACTATCTAAATTTGTACAATTGATTTTATCAATTTGGTTAAAATTCAAATTTAAGTGTTGTAAATTTTTGCTGTTAATTAAATCAATTGAATTTAATGTGTTGAAAGAAGCATCTAGGTATTTCAGATTTAATAATGCAGTTATATTTAATACAGTAAGTTGATTGTTCTTAATAATCAACGTATCCAAATTTTGGTTTTTACTTAAAT
>Ga0214921_10000569_pt1 | contig 68185 bp, 54 predicted proteins | sample LL1505_MetaG_FD_177992 | JGI IMG/M metagenome (GOLD analysis project Ga0214921, IMG submission 177992) | Freshwater microbial communities from Lake Lanier, Atlanta, Georgia, United States - LL-1505 | ecosystem: Environmental > Aquatic > Freshwater > Lake | place: USA: Georgia | collected... | reverse complement strand
CTAATTCTGATTTGGCTTGGTATTGTTCTTTAGGATGTAGGCAATTATCACATTTGCCACAATTTTTATCGGGCCATGATTCTCCAAAATAATGTAACAAACTTCTTCTTCTACAAACACCACTCTCCGCGAATGCCACAATTTCGTCAATCAATTGAGCGCCCACTTCTCTTTCACTCAAGGGCTTATCTCTTAAAAAATGCTCTAACTTAGAGACGTCCTTTTGTGAATAATATAAAATACAATTTCCCTCTAAACCATCTCTACCAGCCCTTCCTGTCTCTTGATAATAATTCTCGATAGATTTAGGGATATTATAATGAATGACAAAGCGAATATCTGGTTTATCAATACCCATACCAAATGCAATGGTCGCAACAATCACCTGCACATCTTCGTTTAAAAATTGATCTTGTCTTTCTGCACGCAATTTTTGATCTAGCCCAGCATGGTATGCAACTGCTTTAATATTATTTGCTTTTAATAGATCTGCAAGTTCTTCTGTTGTTTTTCTGTTGAGGGTATAAATGATACCGCTTTTCTTTTTATGCTTTGTAATATATTTTACAATGCTTTTAACGGTCTGATCTTTTTTAATTTTCGGCTGCACTTCGTAATAGAGATTGTCCCTATTAAAAGATGAAATTAAAATTTCTGGATTATTAAGTGATAAGTTTTTTACGATATCACTTTGTACTTTAGGTGTGGCTGTTGCAGTCAATGCAATAATGGGTGCAGAAGGATTAATCTCTTCCATCATCTCTTTTAAACGACGGTATTCAGGTCTAAAGTCATGCCCCCATTCAGAAATACAATGCGCCTCGTCCACTGCAAAAAAAGATACTTTCAAGTCGCTAAAAAAATCTAAGTTCTCTTGTTTTGTCAAAGTCTCTGGCGCCACATATAGTAATTTAGTCTTGCCACTTAAAAGGTCCTCTTTGACTACTTTGATTTGACCTTTATTTAAAGAAGAATTTAAAAAATGTGCAACTTCGTCGTGTTCACTATACCCTCTAATAAGATCTACTTGATTCTTCATTAAAGCAATCAAAGGGGATACAACGATGGCGCAACCTTCTAGCATCATCGCTGGCAATTGATAGCACAAACTCTTACCGCCACCAGTTGGCATAATCACAAATGTATCCCGGCCACTTAATAGGGATAGGATGGCTTGTTCTTGGGTACCCTTGAATTCGGAGAAACCAAAATATTGCTCTAAAGCAGCTAAAATCTCCTTATTTTGAGGCGTAGCAGTCTTTTTAATCGTTTTTTTAGGCGTGGGCATCTTAATAAGCTTAAAATCAATCGTTTACTATCTAAATCTACTCTTAAGTTAACGCATTTTGTTGAACAAAAGTTCACTAAAAAGGATAATTTTTTAAAATAAACCTTTTAACAAAGGGTAGATTAAAAAACGACTATAAAGTTGACGAAGTATTACCTTTGCTCCATCTATATAATGCCTATGTCATCTGAGATTAAGTCCATTGCCAAAAACGCTTTAATGATTGAAACAAAAGCGGTAGCAGGATTGGAAAAATTTATAAACGATCAATTTGTTGCAGCAGTTCAAGCGGTGATAGCATCCAAAGGTCGTTTTATAGTGAGTGGCATTGGTAAAAGTGCCATTATCGCACAAAAGATTGTAGCTACTTGTAATTCTACAGGAACCCCTTCAATGTACCTGCATGCTGCAGATGCCATTCATGGAGATTCGGGCATGATTGGACCAGATGATGTGGTGATGATTATTAGTAAGAGTGGCGAGAGTCCTGAAATAAAATTATTAGTTGATTTAGTAGCCCATTTTGGCAACCCATTAATTGCGATGGTTGGAAATGTAGATAGTTATTTAGGAAAAGCCACGCAGCTTATTATTAATACTACAGTAGATCAAGAAGCATGTATTCATAATTTAGCACCCACATCCTCTACCACTGCGCAAATGGTGATGGGCGATTTAATGGCCATATCATTTATGGAATTAAAGGGTTTCAATTCCAAAGATTTTGCAAAATTTCATCCAGGCGGTAATCTTGGTAAGAGATTAACCTTAACAACGGGTGCCATTGCAAAACAAAATACCCAACCAAGTGTAAAAGCTTCCACTAGTTTAAAAGAAGTCATTAACGTTATTTCAAAAAGCAGGATGGGTGCTACAGTTGTATTAGACGACACTGGCGCAATTATTGGCATGATTACAGATGGCGATATTCGCAGAATGCTAGAACAACATAATAGTATTCAAGATCTTACTGCCGCTGAAATTTTTCATAAAAAGCCAATTACAATTTCCTCCGACACCTTGGCTATTGAAGCATTTGATTTAATGAAAGCACATGATATAAGTCAATTGATTGTAGCCGATGAAGCTCAGTATAAAGGAATGATACACATGCACGATTTAATGAAAGAGGGGATTTTATAAAACATATCTATGCAAAACAAAAATCACTATGTAGCCATTATGGCTGGAGGTATTGGAAGTCGTTTTTGGCCAATGAGTAGGACCGCTCTTCCTAAACAATTTTTAGATGTTTTGAATACTGGTAAAACATTGGTACAATGGACCTATGAACGTTATGCAAAATTTATTCCTGCCGAAAATATTTTTATTGTTACATCCGAAGAGTATGTTGACATTGTAAAAGAACAATTACCAATCTTACCTGTTGAAAATATTTTAGCAGAACCTAGCAAAAAAAATACAGCGCCATGTATTGCCTATATCTCATTTAAATTGGCACAAATGAATCCAGATGCAAAATGTATCGTTGCGCCAAGTGATCATTTAATTTTAGAAGAGGAACGTTTTCAATCTATTGCATTACAAGCTTTGGATTTCGTAGATAATATTAAAGCACTAGCCACTTTAGGGATTCAACCTACACACCCTAACACCGGCTATGGTTATATCCAATTTGAAGGACTAGAAGTAGCTAAGGATGTCTATAAAGTAAAAACCTTTACCGAGAAACCAGATTTAGAAATTGCTAAATCCTTTTTAGCTAGTGGTGATTTTTTATGGAACGCAGGAATTTTTGCTTGGAGCATTAGTAATATTTTAACTGCTTTCGAAAAGTATCAACCAGAAATGTTTGAATTATTTGATCAAGAGAAGCAACATTTTAATACACCAAAAGAGCATGGTGCAATTCAAAGAATCTATCCACTGTGTACCAATATTTCTATTGACATCGCGATCATGGAAAAGGCAAATAACGTATATGTAATGCCAGCTTCGTTTGGATGGAGTGATCTTGGAACATGGAACAGTGCTTATGAGAATATGGAGAAAGATTATTTAGGCAATGCTGTTGCTTCTGATAATGTGATTGTGATTGATGCTACAAAATGTATGATCAATTCACCAAAAGACAAACTAGTGTTAGTTCAGGGATTAGATGACTTTATTGTGATTGATACAAAGGATGTATTATTGATTTGTAGTAAGGATAAAGAACAATCTATTAAAGAATATGTAGCCGAAGTAAAGCGAAACAAAGGAGATAAATATATTTAAATTACCTATCTTAGAGTGGTTGGGATTTTGCTAATCAAAAAATACCCCCTCTATGGCAACCATTATTACAGGCACAGGTAGTATTATACCACACCATATTAAGTCCAATCATGATTTTGTTGAAAATACTTTTTATGATGAGCAAAGTGATTTGATCAAAACTCCTAGCCAAGAAATTGTCGAAAAATTTAAAGGGATTACAGGCATCATGGAAAGAAGGTATGCAGATGTGCATGTCAATACTTCTGACCTAGCTGCTGCTGCGGCTAAATTAGCGATCGAGGCTGCAGGAATAGATCCTGAAACAATTGATCAAATTATTGTAGCACATAATTTTGGAGACGTACAAAATGGCACCATTCAATCAGATGCTATTCCTGCAATAGCATCAAGAGTGAAACATCATTTAGGCATTGTCAATCCCAACTGTATAGCGTACGATATCTTATTTGGCTGTCCTGGTTGGATACAAGGTGTCATTCAAGCAGATTCTTTTATTAAATCGGGTATGGCAAAAAGATGTTTAGTGATTGGAGCAGAGACACTAAGCAGGGTCATAGACCAGCACGATCGAGATAGTATGATATTTAGTGATGGAGCTGGGGCATGTATTGTGGAGCATAGTGATGATCCTAATCAGGGTATCTTAGCCTTTAGTGTACAAAGCCATTGTAATGAAGAAGCCTATTTTTTATATTTGGGTAAATCAAATCATCCCCAAGCAGATGATACAACAAGGTATATAAAAATGAAAGGCCGAAAAGTGTATGAGTATGCCATTAAGAATGTGCCAATTGCCATGAAAGCTTGTATCGAAAAAGCTGGAGTGGGTATACATGAAGTGAAAAAATTCTTCCTACATCAAGCCAACGAAAAAATGGATGAAGGCTTTATTAAGGCATTGTATAAATTATATGATATAAAGGCTATCCCGGCAGACATCATGCCTATGAGTATCCACGAATTAGGTAATAGTTCCGTAGCAACTATTCCAACTTTATATGACCTAGTACTTAGAGGAAAATATTCAGAACATCAATTAGAAAAAGGCGATGTCGTAATTTTTGCATCTGTTGGTGCAGGCATGAATATCAACGCAATTTGCTATCGACTCTAATAGCCTCTTTGGTTATTGCCCTCAATGTAATTAGTATATGCTTTATTACAAACTTTATTGCCACCTGGTGTTGGATAGTTACCAGTAAAATACCAATCACCTGTATTGGTAGGACAGCATGCATGCAATCCTTCAATGGTCTGATAAATCACTTCTACAGGAATTTGAATATTATCTGGCGTGATGAGTTGCGCAATTTTATCTGAAATTTCTTCTGTTGTAAAAGGCTTGTACAATTCACGTACCACATTTTCTGTATGTAGTTCGTTTTTTGCTTCAAGTGCTTTGATCTTTTGATATATATCATTCATTATCTGCTCCATACCTCTTTCTTTCAACAAGGCAATAGCAGCTTTGAATGCAATAAAATCGCCCATCTTACTCATATCAATACCGTAACAATCAGGGTACCTGATTTGAGGTGCAGATGAAACCACAATGATCTTTTTTGGAGAAAGTCTGGATAGCATTCTAACGATGCTTTCTTTTAAAGTGGTCCCTCTAACAATACTATCATCTATGACCACCAAACTATCTTCATTTTTACGCACTGTACCATACGTGATATCATAGACATGTTGCACCATCTCATTTCGGTTCGCATCTTCAGTAATGAATGTTCTTAATTTGACATCTTTGATGGCAATTTTTTCTTGACGAATTTTTCGATTCACCATCTCACCTAATTTATCCGCGTCTACGTCTTTACCCCAACTCAAAATACGTTCTACTTTAATGGCATTCAAGTATTCTTCCATTCCTTTTATCAATCCATAAAATGCCACTTCAGCAGTATTTGGGATATAAGAGAAAATCGTATTCTTTAAATCTTTTTCAATTCTATCTAAAACAATTTTACTCAAGTAATGTCCGAGGGCGATACGCTCTCTGTAAATTTTTTCATCGCCGCCTCTAGAAAAATAAATACGCTCAAAAGAACAAGCCCTTCTTTCTTTTGGTGCAACAATTTGTTCTATGGTGTATCCGCCTTTATCGTCAATAATTAAAGCATTACCCGGCATTAATTCATGTACTTCATTTTCGCCTACATTAAATGTGGTACGTATAGCTGCTCTTTCACTAGCAGCTACAATCACTTCGCCATCAATATAATAATAAGCTGGACGGATACCATGCGCATCACGCATGATAAAGCTATACCCATTGCCCACAAGTCCACCAATGGTAAAGCCCCCATCAAACATCGGCACGGATTGCTTTAATACTTCTGCTATATTTGGACAATTAGGATTTTTTGTTTCTTCAATAACTAAAAAGTGATGGATCACTTCCATCATCGCTGCTAAGTCGCTTTGTTTTTCAAAAGGACCTGGATCATATTGAATTTGTTTGAACAATTCATCTGTATTCACCAAATTGAAATTACCTGCTAATGCAAGGTTTTTTCCTGGTACTAAATTTCTCTTTATAAATGGATGGCAAAATTCAACATTGTTCTTGCCTTGAGTCCCATACCTTAAATGTCCTAGTAACAATTCACCCATAAAAGGCAAATGCCCTTTCATTAACCCTGGGTGCTTGGTAATATCTGGTTGTAATTTTTCTAGTTCTTGTATTTCTTGTCCTACTTTAAAAAATAAATCAGCAATAGGTTGCTGTGCACTACTTCTTAATCTATATAAAAAAGGATTGCCTGCTTCTATATCTAGTTTAACAGTTGCAATCCCTGCGCCATCTTGACCACGATTGTGTTGCTTCTCCATCAAAAGGTATAACTTATTTAGACCGTAGGTAACTGACCCCCTATTTTGTAAATAGTAGGAGAAAGGTTTTCTTAACCTAATGAATGCTAAGCCACATTCGTGTTTGATTTCGTCGCTCATGATGAAATTTCTAGTATGTTTTTTCCTTTACAATTGCATTTGCCACTTTTGTCCAATCTGTCAATTCTTTACAAGCTTGGAAATCGTTGTCTATAAATACATAGTAATTAGGTACTTTATCTTTAAACCAAGATTCTAGCACTTTTGCTTTTTTCTCTTCAAGAGCCCTTAAAGAAATACGGTTATAATCTTCTCTTAAATTCTCTTTATGTGGTTCTGTTCTTTCTTTGTAATAAACAATTCGAACAGTTTTTCTTCCTCTATCATCTACATACAATTGAGGTTGTGAAATATCACCTGGCTTCATATTTTGAATCAAGACCACCATCTCTTTATCCAACTGGTCAAAATTGATATAAGTGGACCCATCACGACCAGTTACAGCGCCACCACTGAATTTACTAGATTCGTCATCACTGAATTTGTTCACTGCCTCACCAAAGCTAGTTTTGTTTTCTAAAATTGCCTTTCTAACACTGTCTAATATATGTTTTGTCTCATTGATCTCGTCATTGGTGATTGGAGGGATTCTTAAAATATGCTTTACAACAGCATCATCTCCAGATCTAGAAATCAACTGAATGATATGGTATCCAAATTTTGATTTCACAGGAGCAGAAATCTGACCTTCTTTTAATCTAAAAGATGCCGCCATAAAAGCTGGATCAAATTCTCTTACGTTTCTGTTTAAACTAAATTGACCTAGATTTTCTTTTGAACTAGGATCTTCAGAATATAATTTCACCAATTGTTCAAACTTATTCACACCACTTTCTACTTGCTTTCGGTATTCCAACATTTGTTGAATCACATATTCTTCGATATCACGATTTGCTTTCGGGTGCATGATGATTTCCGAGATCTGCACTTCACTTTCATACAAAGGCAAACTGTCTACTGGAATTTTTGCATAAAAAGCTTTTACCTCATTTGGTGTAATCTTTACTTTGTCAATAATTTTATTCTGCATTTCCTCCGCCAAACGTTGTTCTTTAATCAAAAGTCTAAAATCGTCTTTCAACTGAAAGATAGACCTTCCAGCAACTTCTTCTAAGACTTCCTTTGAACCAAATTGTTGTATGAAATTTCGAATACGGCCATCAATAGCCACTTCAATTTCTTCCTCTGTAATTAATATAGAATCTTTTTCGGCTTGTAATACTAAAGCTTTTCGAATCAACTGCCCTTCGATTACCTGACAAGGCGTTGGTAATTCAATATTTTCTTGACCCTGTGCTTGTCTCTTATAATCTGCAAGTGCATTGTCTACATCGGAACGCAGAATATATTTATCACCCACTGTGGCAATAATTTTATCTGCTAAAACTTTTTTGATTTGAGCTGTTGCTGTACTAGCAATAACAATTAAGACTAAGGCGAATACGATGCGAACTATTTTCATCAAATATAAATTAAGGGTCTAAGTTCCGATAGCTGGAGCAATGCTCCAACTATCAAATCTTAATTTTTTTATAAAGTACGTTTAACTTCTTCTTCCTCAAATGCTTCAACGATATCACCTGGCTTTAAGTCGATAAAGTTTTTGATGGTCAAACCACATTCCATATTAGAGACCACTTCTTTCACGTCATCTTTGAAACGTTTCAAGCTTCCTAATTCAGCTGCTTGGCCTTCGCCTTTGGGGAACTCAACGATACCATCACGAATAATACGAATCTTACTGTTTCTGCTCAACTTACCATCAAGTACAAAACATCCGGCAACCGTTGCTTTATCAAACTTGTAGACTTCTCTAACCTCCACATTCGCCACTATTTTCTCTTGGATTTTTGGTTCCAACATACCTTCCATCGCACTCTTAATTTCATCAATCGCATTGTAGATGATTGAGTACATTTTAATTTCAACACCTTCTGTTTCTGCTAAGCGACTTGCTTGCATACTAGGGCGAACGTTAAAACCAATGATGATGGCATCAGAAGCAGCAGAAAGCAATACATCAGATTCAGAAATCTGACCCACCCCTTTCAATACCACTCTTATCGCAATTTCTTCGGTTGATAATTTTTGTAATGAATCACTCAAGGCTTCTACAGAACCATCCACGTCACCTTTGATGATAATGTTTAATTCTTTAAAGTTACCTAAAGCCAAACGACGACCGATCTCGTCTAATGTAATATGTTTTCTAGTTCTCAAGCCTTGCTCTCTTAATAATTGAGAACGCTTGGTTGCTAATTCTTTCGCTTCTGACTCGTCTTCATATACTTTGAATTTCTCACCAGCTTGTGGTGCACCATTCAAACCTAATATTACAACAGGTGTAGACGGAGGTGCTACTTCGATACGCTGATTACGTTCGTTGAACATGGCTTTAACACGACCATAAAACTGTCCTGATAAAATTAAATCTCCTTGATGTAAAGTACCATTTTGAACAAGTATTGTAGCAACATAACCACGTCCTTTATCTAAAGAGGCCTCGATAATTGTACCTGTTGCTTCTCTATTTGGATTGGCTTTTAAATCTAAAAGTTCAGATTCTAATAATACTTTCTCTAACAAAGCATCTACATTCAAACCTTGTTTAGCAGATAATTCTTGATTTTGGAATTTACCACCCCAAGCTTCTACTAAAATATTCATTTGAGATAATTGCTCGTATATTTTTTGTGGCTGCGCACCGTCTTTATCTATTTTATTCACTGCAAAAATCATTGGCACATTCGCTGCTTGAGAGTGACTAATGGCCTCTTTTGTTTGCGGCATCACTGCATCGTCTGCAGCAACTACGATAATTGCAATATCTGTAACTTTAGCACCACGAGCACGCATCGCTGTAAAGGCTTCGTGACCTGGTGTATCCAAGAAAGTGATGGCTTTACCATTTGGCAAAGTCACTTCGTATGCACCAATATGTTGCGTGATACCACCGGCCTCACCTGCAACCACATTCGCGTTACGTATATAATCCAATAAAGATGTTTTACCGTGATCCACGTGACCCATGATGGTAACGATTGGAGGACGCTCCACTAAATTTGCTTGATCTTCAGCTTCCTCTTCCTCATCCATTTCTACTACATCTTCTAAGCCAACAAATTCAACTTCGAATCCAAATTCACTGGCAACCAATTCAATCACCTCCGCATCTAAACGCTGATTGATCGAAACCATGATACCCAAGTTCATACACTTGCTGATGATATCTGCAAAGCTTACATCCATCAAGCTCGATAACTCACTCACGGTTACGAATTCTGTTACCTGTAATTTATTATCTTCTCTTAGTTCATTATTTTCATTTTCAGCAGCTTCTTCTCTTCTTTGACGACGATACTTAGATTTCGTGCCCTTACCACGACCACCTTGGCCAGATAATTTAGCTTGCGTTTCCTTGATCTTATCTTGAATTGCTTTCTGATCGATTTCTTTTTGCTCAGCAGTCTGCGGCATATTTCTTCCGCGTCCACCACCTTGTCCACCTTGTGGACGATTGCCATTATTAGGACGATTGCCTTGGTAACCACCGCCTTGTCCACCTTGTGGACGATTGCCTTGATAGCCGCCACTACTTTGAGTTTGACCACCTTGTCCAGTTTGACCTGTTTGATTTGGTCTGCCTTGAACAGGGATACGCTTACGAACACGTTTTTCTTCCTGCGTTAAAGGTTTTGGTCTAGTATCGCTATTAATTGGTAAATCAATCTTACCTAAAATGGTTGGACCTGTTAATTTGTCTGCTTGGATATTTGTAATTGCACCATGCACATTTTCAGGGGCGATAGAATGATCTTCCGGCGGCGCTTTTGGAGCTGGTGTTGGATTCGCTTTTTTAGCAGCCGGTTTTTTAGCAGTCGCTTTAGGAGCAGGCTCTTCTGTTTTTTTAGTGGTCTTTTTTGGTCTAGTAGAAGAGTCAATGGCAGAAAGGTCAATCTTATTCACCACTTTTGGTGCTTCCACCTCTGGTGTTTCTACTTTAATTTTAGCAGGCGCTGCTTCAACTGGAGCTGCAGCTGCTTTGGATGTTTCCACAACTGGCGTTTCAGTAACAACTGCTTTTTTAGCTGGAGCAATTTCTTCCTCCGCTTTTTTGCTTTTGTCTGCTGTTACATTTTTTGGCAATTCCACATGGTCTGCCTTATTCTTAGCAACCTTGTCGCTTTGGAATTCTGCCTGCAAAGCATAGTACTGACTTTCAGTTAATTTGGCTGTTGGCTTAAGGTCATCCTTAGGAAAACCTTTTTTACTAAGGAATTCAATCAAGGTATCTTGACCGATGTTGAATTCTTTAGCAGCTGCTAACAGTCTTGGTAGTTTCAATTCTGACATTTGAATGTTTTTTGTCCCTTTTTTTTGAACAGAGACGCGTTCCTTTTATAAATATACTTCTATTTAAAGGTTATTCACCTTTAGCAAACTCTTCTGTCAAGACACGGCGTACTTCCGCAATTGTCTCCACTTCTAAGTCTGTTCTTTTTTCTAATTCTTCTGCGCTTAATTTCAATACACTTCTTCCTGTATCACAACCAACACGCTTAAACTCATCAATAATCCATGCTTCAATTTCATCACTAAATTCGTCTAAATCGATATCGAACTCATCCACAATTTCTTCGTCTTCACGGTACACATCTAATTCATAGCCTGTTAATTCAGACGCCAATTTGATGTTCACACCACGACGACCAATTGCTAAAGAAACTTGATCTGATTGTAAGTACACTTCGGCACGCTTGCGTTCAGCATCAATATTCATATAGCTGATTTTTGAAGGCGTCAATGAACGTTGAATTAATAATTGTGTATTCGTTGTAAAATTAATAACATCGATATTTTCATTTTTTAATTCTCTTACGATACCATGAATACGAGAACCTTTCATACCCACACAAGCACCTACTGGATCGATACGATCATCGAATGATTCAACAGCTACTTTTGCACGCTCACCTGGCTCACGAACAATTTTCTTAATCGTAATTAAACCATCAAAAATTTCCGGCACTTCTATTTCTAATAATTTAGCTAAGAATAATGGGCTTGTTCTTGATAAAATAATCACAGGTGTATTATTTTTCATATCCACTCTTGCAATCACCGCTCTAATTGTTTCTCCCTTCTTAAAAAAGTCTTGAGGGATTTGTTCTGTTTTTGGAAGAATCAATTCGTTTCCTTCTTCGTCTAACAATAAAACTTCCTTCTTCCAAACCTGATATATTTCAGCATTGATAATTTCACCAATTCTATCAGAATATTTTTTTACAAGAACGTTTTTCTTTAAATCATTGATACGAGATGCTAAAGTCTGCTTTGCAGCAAGGATAGCCCTTCTACCAAAATCGTAGATATTCACTTCCTCTAATAATTCTTCACCAATTTCAAAATCAGGTTCGATTTTGATTGCATCAGAATAAGAAACTTCAGCTAAAGGATTATCTACATCATCATCCGGTCTGATTTCACGACGACGGATGATTTCTAGGTCACCTTTTTCTGCGTTTACGATTACATCGAAGTTTTCATCGCTACCATATTTTTTTCTCAATAAGGTTTTGAATACATCTTCTACTACTTTCATCATCGTAGGACGATCTATATTTTCAGCGTCTTTAAACTCCGCGAAAGCTTCAATCAAATTAATACTTGCCATAACATCATTTTTTTATCAAGCAGTCAAGCTTGAGATTTGTTAAAATTGAATTTGAACTATAGTTGATTTTATATTTTCAAATGGAATAAGCATAGTTTCTTGGGTCGCTTTTTTCCCCTTACCAGCAGTCCATTCTATTAAAATATCTTTATCTGTAACTTCTTTCATTACGCCCGTAAAAACTGATTCGTCATTCAATATCACTTCTACGGTACGTCCAATATTTTTTACATATTGTCTGTTTAAAATCAAAGGCTCTTCTACACCAGGTGAAGAAACCTCTAATGCAAAATCACCTTCAGGGAACCATGCAGCTTCTTCGATGGCCTTGTACAATCTTCTGTTGAATGAAGTACATTGTTTGATAGGCAAACCTTGGTCGCCATCAATATATACTCTTATTATGTGACCAGGCTTTACTTTGATATGTACCAAAAAATAGCTTGGATCCTCTTGTAATAAAGGCTCTAATAAGGTATAAACCCTGTCTTTTAATTCGTTTACTTCCATACTTAAAAAAGAAGAAGGGAACGATTTCGTTCCCTTCATTTCTCTGCATATTCTAGATCAAAGGTAATAAAAGAGGATGAAATCACCCAATTTTATTCAATCTGGACGTATTTTTGTGGTATGACCAAGCTATTGATTTACGGATTCCTGATCTATCTCTTGTATAAATTGATCTTTAATGTCGTACTTCCTGTACGTAAAGGGGTCAAGACTGTTCGCCAAAATATGGAGGAAATGCAACGAAAAATGGCCGAAGCACAGCAGCAAAACACCAATTATTCTGGATTTACGACCCAAAATCCACCTAAATCTGCACCAAAATCAAGTAGTGAGTCAGTTAAAAAAGACGCTGATTACATTGATTTTGAGGAACTTAAGTAAGATACTAGCTTAATAACTTAGGCAATTCCTTTTCAATGAACATGCCTGGTTGCAAATACAAGACCTGCAATCCAATCGAGGCAGCTCCAATGATATTGGGCATATTGTCATCAATGAACAAGGTTTCAGCAGCGTTAAGCCCTTCTTGTTCTAAAATATATTGAAAAGAGGCAGGGTCAGGCTTGCGCATCCCCATTTGATGAGAATAATAAGGTTTTTTAAATAGCTTTTCGAAATCCCCACCGATCTCCCTTTCAAATTGAGGAAGCACATAATCACAATGTATTTGATTGGTATTGGAGTATAGAAATAGGGGGAATTTTTGTTGATTTGCTTTAATCCAATCCATACTCTCTTTTCGAAAACCAACTAATAAGGAATTCCAAGCTGTAATAATTTGAACATGATTCAGTGATAAATTGTACAATTGATTGAACCCTTCGCAGAATCCTTCCTGGTCGATGAAGCCTTTTTCCAAATCATAAAATAATTGATCACATTTATTGAGTGTAAAATGATTTTGAAAATTAGGGATACCTAATGCATCAAATTGTGCATACATATGATTGAAATCAATATCGTATAAAACATTGCCTAAATCAAAAATGATATTTTTTACTGGAGTCATAAATTGCTGAAAGAAATTAAAAATGAATCGTTGTTAATTAATGCAAAGATACAAATAGATTGATTGAAGATCTTTTACAAATTGTATATTTGATCCATGCAACAAAATCTAGCCCATATCGCAGTGGTTGTTCGTGATTATGATGAAGCCATTCATTATTATACCAATACGCTAGGATTTAAATTAATAGAAGACACGATACTTTCTGAAACAAAACGCTGGGTGATGGTACAGCCAACCGGCGCAAACAATGGGTGTATGTTATTGCTTGCAAAAGCTGCAACACCCGAACAAGAAAAAAGCATTGGCAATCAAACTGGAGGACGTGTATTTTTATTTTTATATACCGATAATTTTTATCGTGACTTTGAAAACTATAGTGCTAAAGGTGTCGAATTCACTATCCCTCCACATATCGAAGCTTATGGAACAGTTGCAGTCTTTAAAGATCTTTATGGAAATCTTTGGGACCTAATTGAACCTTCATAGCTGCTGCCATATATTTACATGCAGCATCCCCTTTGTTTAATTCGTTCTGGATATTCGTATGCGAAGCCTCGTCTCGGTTTTGACTCAGCTTGAACACGTGCTGTAAGTCATTTACAACAATATCAAATGAATAAATGGCTTTCATATTTTGTTCCATGTATTCCTTAGATAAATTTTTGACTTGCGTTGGCGCATCTGCATCTTTTTCAAAATGCAAAGTCAATTCAGTGAGTAAATTTCTTAAATGCGTTTCGTCTTTTATTTCTAATTGCCCTCTGGCATGCACGGTTTGATAGTTCCAAGTGCTGCCCATATTTTTTGTGGTATACCAATTAGCGCTCACAAATGCAGAAGGTGCAGAAAAAATAACCAATACATTTTTGTTCACTTCAAAAGCATTGCTATGATCCTGTTTGCGCATGATATGACCACTAATGGTGATGATATCATTTTCTACTTTCATTAAAACGGGTATATGCGTAGCTACTGGAAGTCCTTTGCTGTCTACACCACAAATGGTTACAAAAGGATTCGCCTGCATAAAATCAATCACTTGTTGATGATTGCTGGCTTTGAAATGAGGAATATTATACATCGTTAAAAGTTAAGTAGTGAAAAATAAATTCAAATAATTTTTAATTGAATTGTTAAAAAATTGATTTTAAAAGTTTACTTCTTATAAAGGCAATGCAGTGGTCGTCTTAATCTCATCCATCACAAACAAACTATTGATATGCGCTACCATTGGAAGTACTGCTAATTTTTCTTGGTAAAATTTATTGTAGGTCTCAACATCCTTCGTCACCACTTTTAAATAATAATCAAAACTACCAGAAACCAAACTGCAGGAAATGATTTCATCAAATTGTAAAATGATTTGTTCAAACTCTGCAAAATTATTTTTAGTTTGCTTGTCTAAGGTAACATGACAGAACACAACCATGCCAAGATCGATTTTTTTCCGATTGATCAAAGCTACATATTCCGCAATCACGCCATCCGCTTCTAATCTTTTGATACGGTCATGAGTTGGGCTTACAGACAGGTTAATTTCCGCACTGATATCTTTTAAAGTGGCCAATGCATTTTTTTGCAAAATGCCTAAAATGGCAAGATCGGTAGAGTCTAAGATCATAAGCTTCTATTTTTATAAGCGTAAGAATTTCGGTGAAAAAGCTAATTCTAACTTAAATTTACTGCTAATTTCTAATTAATTTTAATTTTAAAGCATTTTTTACTGTATTATTTCATTTAATTAATAATATTTTCTTTTTACAGAACTTTATACAGAAATAAAACTAATACTATGATTATTGGCGTTCCTAAAGAAATTAAGATCCAGGAGTACCGTGTAGGTTTAACTCCTGAGGGTGTGGATGCATTGTCAAGACAAGGCCATACTGTTTACATTGAAACCAATGCAGGGGTTGGATCAGGATTTTCTGATGATGCTTATAGAGCAGTGGGTGCGCAAATTTTACCTACCCCAGCCGAAGTGTATGCCATTGCAGAAATGATTGTAAAAGTAAAAGAGCCTTTGGCTGCAGAATATGGATTGATCAAGTCTGGCCAAATCTTATTTACTTATTTCCACTTTGCTGCATCTAAAGAATTAACAGAAGCGATGATGAAAACGCATGCAGTTTGTATTGCATACGAAACAGTAGAATTACCAGATGGCTCATTGCCTTTGTTGGTTCCAATGTCAGAAGTAGCCGGAAGAATGGCAGTGAATGTGGGTGCCTATTATTTAGGCAAGCCTTTCGGGGGCAAAGGAAAATTATTAGGTGGTGTGCCAGGTGTGAAGCCAGCAGAAGTGTTGGTGATTGGTGGTGGTATTGTGGGAACACAAGCTGCAAGAATGGCTGCAGGATTAGGTGCACATGTAACCATCATGGATACCAACTTAGCTAGATTAAGGTATTTATCGGATGTAATGCCAGCGAATGTAGTCACTCAATATTCTACTTTATTAGCGATCAAAGAAAAATTACCTACTGTAGATTTATTAATTGGTGCAGTTTTATTACATGGCGCAAAAGCACCACACTTAGTAAAGCAGGTAGATTTAAAATTAATGGAAGCAGGTTCTGTGATTGTAGACGTAGCAGTAGACCAAGGTGGATGTATTGAAACTTGTAAGCCAACTACGCACGAAAATCCAGTATTCACGATTGATGGTATCACACACTATTGCGTAGCGAATATGCCAGGTGCCGTGCCTCAAACTAGTACAAGAGCTTTAACACAAGCCACTTTACCATACGCGCTTGCAATTGCAAACAAAGGATGGGAAATTGCATGTGCCGAGAATCAAACATTAGCAAAAGGATTAAATATTAGAGCTGGAAAGATTTTACACAAGGGTGTGTCTGAAGCTTTTAATTCATAAGATTTATTGAAATTGATTTCCTTAAATATATTTTAATAAAGGGAATTCAAAATTGATTTCAAAAATTTCAAAAAAAATACCCTCGCAATTGCGAGGGTATTTTTTTTGCTTATCTATACTTTTAAATACAATAACTATTTCCAAACTGTCCAACCTTTCCACCATGTTTGGTTTACACCAGATGTTGCAACAGCACCTCTGAATGTTACTTTTTCAAAGAATGGATTTTGTAATTTAGCATCTGTGAATGAACCATTCGCTCTGTAATCTAAATGAACTCCAATACCTAAACTTCCTAATGTAGAAGCAATATTAGCTGTACTTGTGTTAGCATTTGCATATGGTGTAAAATCAGGATTTAAATAATTAAATGGTTGAATTAATTTTAATACATCTGGAGAAGCTGTAGTTAAAATTGTGTTACCATAGAATGGATTTGAGAACCACTCAGTTAAACCTGCAATACCATCAGGATTAGAAGCGTAAGTAGCTGATGTACCAGTAGAACGAACATAGTCAATATTCACTGTGTTACCTGCTAAAGTGGTATTCTTGATTCTAATTGTACTATCTAAAATATTTCTATCTACTGGAACACCTGATGAAGCGTCAAACTGAATTCCTCTATTCCATCCAGCAATAATTGAGTTCATGATAGAAATACCAGTGTTTCTTCTGATATGAGCACCAGCTCTGTACAAGCTATTACCTTTACCATATACTGGATCAATTCTTGGTCCAATTGCAGTAATATTAGAAAAAACTGCAGTTGTTTGAGGAGTCGCTGTAGTTCCACCACTATTATTGTCTGACTCAAATGCTTCAGAAGTAGAGATATCAGCAATCACTGAATCTCTTAAAATGATACCAAATTGTACGTTACCATTGTAACCATTATCAGTATCAAAATCATCATCCTGTGTTTTGTATGCAATTAAATACTTACAGTTCACAGTACCACCAAACCACTCAAATGCATCGTCCTTTGCGTAAGTTACTTGGATATGATCGATAGTTGTACCTCTTCCTACACCAGCCATTGTTAAACTATTCAATTCATTATCTGGTTGGTAGGCATAACCAGCATATTCAATTCTTACATATTGTAAAACGCCAGAATTATCATCATCGTTTCCTGTAGGAAAAGCAGCATCACCTGATCCTGCTAAACCATAACCAACTTCCGCATCGTTCACACCACCTTCTACTGAAGTTAAACCAGTAACAGCAGATCCTTTCCATGTAAGCGTAGTGTTCACTTTAGCTGTACCTAACAAAACTACACCTCCCCAATCACCAGACTGTGGATTTTGTGAAGCAGATGTAAATACGATAGGTTTTTCGGCAGTACCTCTTGCTATAATTTTTGCACCACGGCAAATAACTAGAGCAGCTACATCGGCACCAGATGATTTACCCATAACTTTTGCACCTTCTTGAATTGTCAAGGTAACTCCTTTTGTAATATATACTATACCAGAAAGGTAGTTTACATCCTTTGCAAGTAAAGTAGTGTCTTTTGTGATTTTTCCAGATAAAGTAATGGTATTTGATACCACACCTACTGGAGCCACCTCCTTCGTTACTACGAAGATTTCTTTTTCGCCATCCATTTCGATCTTTCTACAACCAGTGATGGCTAAAAAAGCAAGAGATAAAATAAATAATTGTTTCATTGTTGTTGTATTTAAAAAAATTTATGTTTGTTTTTATTATAATGAGTAGTTAAGTGTTACGCCAAAAGTGGTACCAAATTTTCTTGAAAATCTAGTTGCATCTGCATCTTTATCAAAGCCAGTATTGCTATTGTTATTTTGATAGAAAATTTGTCTTTGATTTAATAGATCTGAAATAGTGAATCTAATTTCTGCTTTCTTTTCGGCAAACTTTTTACTAATTTGGAAATCCACTAAAGCTCTTGGATTCTCGAATACATCTGGAGTAGCAGCACCAGCTTGAAGATCACCAACAAGATAAATTCTCTTACCTACTTGGTTAAACAATACAGTCATATTGAATCCTTTTTCAACTACATCGTATAATAATCCTGTATTGATCAAATAAGGAGACTGTCCTTGTAAAGCCCTGCTTACATTTAAAGCAGCATCATCAATTTTGGAATTGATATATGAACCGTTCGCTTGTAAAGTGAATCTATTAGTTAATTTTTTACGACCTTCTACTTCAAAACCAAATGCAGTAGCTTTAGATACATTTTGGAAAGAAAATAAACTTGCTCCACCAGAGCCTTCATTAAAGATACTCTCTATTGGATTTTCAAAATTCTTATAGAAAACACCAACTGTAAACATCTCTCCTGCGCTAGGATATAATTCATACCTTAAATCGGTATTGGTTATTTTAGTTCGCTTTAAGGCTGGATTACCTGCAACAGATGCGTTTAATTCAAAATCATAAATATTCAAAGCCGATAATTCTCTTAATTCTGGACGGATTACAGTCTGAGAAGCAGTTAATCTTAAGTTCGCTTTTTGAGTTAATTTAAGTGTAGCGTTTACACCTGGTAAGAAATCAGTCACTCTTGAATAAGTGTGTCTAGGATCATACTTTTTAACCGAACCCACTAATTGATCAAAATCTTCTACTCTTAATCCCCAAACTACTCTTAAACCATCCGATAATTTATTATCAAATTGAACATAACCAGCATTTAAAATGGTGTTGGCCATGTATCTGAAGTTTCTATTTTTAATTGCGTCGAAAGCAAACTTATTGTCAGATCCATTACCAAAATTTTGAGGCACAAAAGCAGAAGCAGCATCTAGTGCTCTTAAAGCAGCATTATCTCTTGGTAAGTACACTGCAAATAATTGTGCATCATACATACGATCTTTAATTTGCAACATATAACCAGCTTTAATAGTTTGTTGCTTCACTTTTAAAGTCAAATCGCCGCCACCGGTATAGATATAATCTGATAATGTTTGGAAAACACGGCTACCAGATTGTTGTGATAAGGTATTAGAAATATTCAACACAAAAGGGTCTACACCATTTGCACTCTTAGTGTATAAAATTCTCCTTTGGTCCGGCGTGTAAGCATCTAAAATATTAAATGCACCATACCAATTGAATTTTAATTTTTGAGATAAGCTATGTTCACCATTTAATTGATTGGTAAAAAATACATTTTGGCCAAAAACAAATTCATTTCCTTTCACAAGGTCTTGTCTACTATAATCGGTACCAAATCTTGAATTATAAGAATTTGCAGTTTTAACATTCACAATAGCTTTATAACTAATCTTATTCAAAGGATTTAAAAACAGAGATAACCCCGCTATTGCACCTAAATTAATGTCTTCAATATATTTTTTATCATTCAGCTTTGTAATAGGGAAAAACGTTCCATTTGTAAAACCATTTTGATTATTCGTATTATCTAGAAGACGATATGAATTTGAATAGTTTACGCCGATGATACCTCCAATCTTTTTACCCCAAAGCGTTCCAGCAAATCCACCGTTCATTTGTAAACTCGTATTTGGTTTCGCGGTAACCATTACTGGTGCCCAGTTATTGGACATTTGTTTTCCAATTCCAATTTTTGTTCCATTACTTGCAGTGTCAAAATTAGATTTTGTAGAATAACCAGAAGGCAACGATCTTGTTCCATCATCAATACCTAACCAGTCTGTCTTTCCGCCTACATCTTTTAAGAAATCTTTACCCGTTACTTGAGAATTCGCGCTTGTTCCAATTTGTATATTAAAAAAATTCTTAGTAGGAATATCTTTGGTATTTACCTGAATTAAACCTCCAGCCCACTCGCCTGGCAATTCAGGAACGAATGCTTTGTTGATAATGATATTATCAATGATTTGAGAAGGGAATATATCAAATGAGAAAGTTTTTCTATCTGGCTCAGTACTTGTCAATAAGATACCATTCAACATAGCTTGGTTATAACGATCTGCTAAACCTCTTACGATAATATATTTGCCTTCTTGTATTGACGCACCTGGGGTTCTTTTTAAGATTTCGGCAGTGTTTCTATCTGGACTTCTTCTAATTGATTCTGCAGAAATCACAGAAGCCACTGTATTGGTATTTCTTTGAAATGCAATCAATGCATTGTCAGTAGCGCCTTTATTAGTAGATCTTGTAGCAGAAACCACTACATCGGTTAAATTTTTTCCAGACTCCTCTAATAATACATCTAATACGATTTCTTCATTAGCAGTGGTAGCGCCAGTAACATCAATAGATTTTGCTTTGTATCCAACATAAGATAAATCTAATGTATAAGCTTTATTTACGTCTATATTAAAACTAAATCTTCCTTCGATATCTGTTTTTGAAACTTGGTTCTTATCGGATTTTAAAGTTAGTGTAACGCCAACTAAAACATCATTTTTTACGTTTGTAACCTTACCTGTCAATTTTGCTTTTTGCGCTTGAACCGAAATAGCTGTAACAAAACAAATTATTATTAGTAGTATCCTTTTCACGATATGATTTTATTTGTATGGCAAATATCAAATTATCATATTACCAAATTGTTAAGCCAATATGAACTTAATATTAACTAATAGGTATAGGCATAAAAAAAGGAGCATTGAAAAAGCTCCTTTTGTATAATAATCTATATTCTCTTGTTAATCAAGATGATACACATTATGTAAGTCCTTAGGACAAGTGAAGTTCACCCCAAGATCATTGATCAATCCATCATGAATATCATATACCCAATCATATAAGTGCAGTGATTGGTTCCTTTAATGGACGCTGCTGATTCCCTGCTATCTGAACATCCTATCCATAAATACTCTGGTGCCTATCCTTTTGATAAATCTTTAAAAAAATTAGGGTCTAATTATAATTGATCAGCAATACATATTTTGTTATTTCCAAATTAACTTTGATATGATTTTCAATTGTTTGGTTATTCAATGATAGTTAAAACGATATTAGTTCTTATAAACCATATAAACATAGAAAGGTACCCCCATCATGAGCATGATGAATCCCCAGTACACTATTTCTTGTCCAGAACCAATCATCATCCACATAGAATAAGAAAATGCCATGATGCCAATCACTGTTGCTGTAACAGTTTTGGTCTTTGTAAAGGTTGCTGCTTGTTTTGCTCGAACAATTAAATAAGATACAGTCGTCAATAAATAAGGTAGCAAAGTAAAAAAAGTAGAGAGTAATATGAGCAACTTAAATTGACCTGCTAAATTTTTTGAATTGTTCATGAACATCAATAAAGTGATAATGATACTTGATACAATGACGCCATTCGCAGGTACGCCTTTACGATTTTGTTTCGCAAAAAATGCAGGAAATAATTTATCCTTTGACATCGCATAAGGCATTTGTCCTTGTACTAATACAAATCCATTCAAGGCACCAAATGCAGCAATAGCAGCGCCTGCACTAACCCAATACTTTGCACCATGCCCATAAATTTTTTCTGCAGCATCCGCAAAAGGTGTAATAGAAACTTGTAATTGATTTGCAGGAATCATCCCCATAATGGCAGCAGTACTAAATATATAAACGGCTGCTGCAATCCATACACCGCGCATCGTTGCTTTAGATATATTTTGTCCTGGATCGTCTATACTACTGGATGGAATCGTCGCACATTCAATCCCTAAAAATGCAAAGAATGTTAAAGTGGTCGTTGCAGTAATGGCTTGCCAACTGCTGGTGCCACTCATATTAAATGGCAGTAAATTTTGAGGATTTAAAAATAAAAGTCCCCCAATCGCCACTAAAATAAGCGGTACTATTTTCAGAATAGTGGTCATGAGAATGATTCTTCCAGAAGCATATACACCCATGGTATTCACCCAAGTGAGCAACCAAAGAAATCCCAGCCCAGTTGCTAAAGCGATACTTGAATTTTCTGCGAGTATTGGGAAAAAGGTACTCAATGCGCTAACCAATGAAACTGCAATGGCAGCGTTGGTTGTCCAAACAGAAATTAAATAGCCCCATCCTACCAAAAATCCTGCAAAATCACCTAGACCAGCTTTTGTAAAAGCATATGGACCACCATCCGAAGCCGGAATTAATTTACTGAGATTGGCAAATACTTTTGCAATCACAATTGCACCCAATGCAGAAAAAAGCCACCCAATTAAACTGATACTACCAAAACTAGCCAAGGCCGAAGGCATCAAAAAAACACCTGCGCCAATCATATTGCCAACAACAAGTGAAGTGCTTGTCCAAATACCAATTTTTTTATGTTCCATTTGCATGCTTCAAGATAAGCAAATATTGTTTAAATTCATTCTATGAAAATCACCAAAGCAACCATTGAAGCAGCAGCAAATCGCATCACGCCTTATATTCACAACACGCCCATCATGACTTGTAAAAGTATCAATGCGTTGTATGGATTAGACCTCTATTTCAAATGTGAGAATTTCCAAAAAATTGGTGCATTCAAAATTAGAGGCGGCATGAATGCAAGTTTGCAATTAACGAAGGAGCAAATGGAAAAAGGGGTTGCTACACATTCTTCTGGAAACCACTCACAGGCATTGGCTTTTGCAGCAAAAATGCTAGGTATCAAAGCCTATATCGTGATGCCAGAATCATCCCCACAAGTAAAAGTAAATGCAGTGAGAGGATATGGTGCCGAAGTGACTATTTGTGCCTCAAATCAAGCAGCGAGAGAGTCTACTTTAGAAGCTATTGTTGAACGCACAGGTGCCACTTTTATCCACCCCTATGATAATGACGAAGTCATTACTGGACAAGCAACTTGTGTAAAAGAAATCATTGATGCAATACCGGATGTAGATATCGTAGTTACACCAGTGGGAGGCGGGGGATTATTATCTGGCACCTGTTTAGGCGCACATTATTTTAAACCAGGATTAAAAGTCTATGCAGGAGAGCCAGAAGGCGCTGCAGATGCGGTGTTGAGTATTCAATCTGGAAAAGTAGAAAAAGCGCCTTTTGTAAATACCATCGCGGATGGATTGATGACAACATTAAGTGAACGCACCCTTGAGATAATTAAAGCACATGTTGCTGATATTATATTAGTTTCAGAAGATGAAATAAAAGCAGCTTTGAGATTAGTATATGAAAGAATGAAAATTATCATTGAACCTAGTTGTGCTGTCCCACTAGCTGCTGTCTTAAAAAATACAGACTTATTTAAAGGTAAAAAAGTGGGTATTATTTTAACAGGTGGTAATGTAGACTTGAGTAAATTTAAAGATTGGTTTTAGTCAGTTAATTAGATAACTAATTTTATTTTTTGATTACAAATGAAGTGCTTTAAAAAAATATTCCTCGCTTACTTCTTGCACTTTGCCAGGCGCAATGGATTCAACAGTTAATTCTTCTATAGACCATCTTACTAATCGTATACAACGATGATGCACTGCTGCCACCATTTTACGTACTTGGTGAAATTTACCTTCTGTTAATTCAATGCGTAACCAATCTGATTGTTGATTTTCGTGTAACTGCAGGCCGTTATCCCATATATGTTTTGGAGGGTCAATTAAATCTACATTACAAGGTGCGGTGGTATAAGTCGTACCATTTGGTGCTGAGATTTTTATACCGCTTTGTAATTGTTGTAATGTGTCTTGATTCACTTTATTTTTTACCAGCACTAAATAAGTTCTAACATGTGGTCGGATTCCTTGAAATAACAATTTGGTCACTTTTTTATTAGTCGTTAAGAGTAACAAACCTTCTGACATTTGATCGAGTCTGCCAATCGCATGCGTACCCTCTGGAAAATCAAAATTGATATTTGAAAGTAACTGAACCTGATGCGTACTTACAAACTGAGATACCATATTCATTGGCTTATTCAATAAAAAATAACGATGCGCATTCATAGCGGCAAATTACTTAATATTGTGTATGGAACAACCGCATAAAGATCCATTGCACGGAAAAACACTTGCTTTTATTGTGGAAGCATTAGTGCAATATTTTGGCTGGGAAGATCTTGGTCAACATATCCCAATTAATTGTTTCAATATTGATCCAAGCATTCAATCCAGCTTAAAATTTTTACGCAAAACCCCCTGGGCTCGAAAAAAAGTAGAGGAATTGTATATTAGAATGGTTAGCTAAAGTAAAATAAATGTTAAAAGGCTTTAACCGAATTAAACCATTGAATCCATAGGTTGTCCTAGTATGTAAATTAACCTTTCTGACAACCTAAATTACCCCTATGCGTTTACAATCATACATAACAGTAACCCTTTTTGCTGGTATTTTTTGTATCATAGGTTGTTCTAAAAATGACGAGATCACGATCATTCCTAGTACGACTCAAGTAGGGACTACAACAATCACAACAACAAACATTGATCCATATGCTGCTATTAAGTTGGCATTTGGTACTAATATTGATCCATCTAATTTAGAAAATTATGCTAACCAAGATAAGCCTGTTTATATTTTAAAAAATAATTTAGGCAACAATGTAATTAATGATAAAACTGCAACATTAGGAAGGGTATTGTTTTATGATAAAAATTTAAGTATCAACAATACCATCTCCTGTTCAAGTTGTCATAAACAAAATTTTGCCTTTGGGGATACTGCAGAAGTTAGTGCAGGTGTAGAAGGTGGTTTAACGATTCGTCACTCTATGCGTTTGATCAATACTAGGTTTGCGAATGAAGCAAAGTTTTTCTGGAATGAAAGAGCAGCAAATTTGAATATGCAAACAACGATGCCTATTGTGGATCATTTAGAAATGGGCTTTAGCGGAGAAAATGGAAGAGGTAATATCAATACATTGATTGGAAAACTTAGTACTATTAATTACTATAAAGAATTGTTTAAATTCACATTTGGTGATAGTATAGTAACAGAAAATAGGATTCAAAATGCTTTAGCATCTTTTGTAAGTAGCATTCAGTCTTTCGATTCAAAATATGATATCGGAAGAGCTCTAGTCAATAATGACAATCAGCCATTCCCAAATTTTACAGCAACAGAAAATCAAGGCAAGACAATTTTTTTAACTCCACCCGTTTTTAATGGAGCTGGATTGAGAACAACAGGTGGTTTAGGATGCAATGCTTGTCACAACGCGCCTGAGTTTGATATTGATCCAAATACATTGAACAATGGAATCATTGGCATTGCGAATAGTGCAAATGGCATAGACATCACCAATACAAGAGCTGGAACTTTAAGAGATATTACCAATTCAACTGGTGCAATCAATACACCCATGATGCATACTGGTGCTTTAAGAAGTTTACGTGCAGTAATCAATCACTATAATACCATTAATTTGAATCCGAGAAATACAAACTTAGATCCAAGATTGAGACCAGGCGGCAATGCACAAAATCTAAATGTTACTGAAGCTGAGATTGCTGCAATTATTGCTTTTATGCAAACCCTTGGCGGCAATAATGTATATGTCAATAAAAAATGGAGTAACCCATTTTTAAATTAATTTAGCCAATCTATTATTGTAATACTTCGATCAACGATTTTTTAGACCATTTTTTTGAAATAGTGATCCAGTCGGAAGTATGACTTTTAATATTGCTCAAAATTTCCCAAGCTTCTAACATCAAACCTTTTTTAAGCTCTGGGTCTTTTTTATCTTTATTGGCTTCTATTGTACCAATGATATCGCCATTTAATAAATAAACTTTTTGGTCGATGATCTTGCCAATGACTTTATTGTCATTCCCAAAAAAGCAATCTCCAATGACTAAGCCAATTACTTTTTCTCGTTTTTTATTCAAGATCATCATATGCTGAATATAAGCAACTGTTTCGTTCTCTTGGTTTAAGATTTTGTACATGTTTAGCAATTTTGGGTTTGTTTGATTAATTGAGCTACAATATCTTTTGTGGAATGGGTTAATTCTAATTTGACCGGAGAAGCGTATTTCATCCAATCGGTAAATATAGCGTTAAAGTGATGGTCAATCTTTAATATTACTTTTACACCTAGTTCAGATAGTGCAACAGCATTAGACAATTGTTCATAATGTTTTGCAATTGGTATACTTAAAACTTTCTTGTTCATATACATGGCTTCTGCTGGTGTCTCAAAGCCGCCGCCAGTAATGACTGCATGTGATCTGATCATACTTTTTGTAAACCCACTATTACTGATAGGGAAGTATATGATATTTTTATAATTTCTTATAGATGTCACTTCGGCACTAAATACTTCAAAATGATAATTTGATGCTGCTAAAAAAAATGGCTCCAAATAAGCAATAGAATAATGAGGTAAGTACACAGATATATGACCATCATCTGTTGGAGTTGCATCAATAATTTCTTGTTTTATAATTGGATTAAACACTGCATCATCGTAGGATTTAAAATGTAACCCCAGATAATGTGTGCTTTTTACAAAATGTTTCAAGACAAATTCTCCAATAAAATTATTCTTTTTTGCTCTAGGCGTTTTGTTGCTTTGAAAACTTGCTTGATGTCCAAATTGCACACTCTTTTTGTTTCTAAATAAGCAAGCCAATGAAGTTACAAAATCAAAATCATTGATTACCAAATCATACTTTTTGACAGGTAATTTATAGGCATCTAAGAAAATACTGAGCGAAAAAGATTTAATGATTTTAAGATAGTCTAAGCCTCCAGTAGCTTTATAAAAAAGGCTAATCCCCTTACTTCTTCCCACAACTGGCAAGTCGGTTTTAAGATCGGAATTTGAGCCACTAATAAAAAAATCAACATTACCATAAGGCCTTAAAAAAGGATAGAGTTGAATAGCTCTGCTAATATGACCATTTCCAGTACCTTGAACTGCGTATAAAATATTCATTAGACAGAAACTTGAAATGCGATTTCGTTAGTTAAAACATTTAATTCCTCTTGTAAGTGAACTACCTTAATTCGTTTTCTAGAATCAATATGTTCAAATTGTTTTGGATCATATTGATACAAGGTCCATGCTTTTTCCATATATTCTAATGCTGTTAAATTTTCGATCCAATCACCGCTATTTAAATAAGTCACCGAGCCTTTATCATTGCTAATAACTCTGTGCTGTGGCTGATGGATATGCCCGCATATCACATATTTATAACCATTATCAATAGCTAATTCAGCAGCTGTTTGCTCAAAATTATTAATCCAAGAAACTGCTTTTTTTACGCCGTTTTTCACTTGCTTACTTAAACTCATTTTTTCACGCCCAAATAAACTGCATAAAAAATTCACAGAACTATTCATCAAGATCAATAAATCATATCCGTATCCACCTAATTTAGCTAATAGTTTGGCCCATCCTTTTGTTGTTCTATCAAATACATCACCATGGAAAACCCAATTTTTTTCACCATTGATTTCAAACACAATTTTATCGGTCAATTGTATATTACCCATTTCAAAATGACCATATTTTCTTAAAGCCTCGTCATGATTGCCAGTAATATAGACTACTCTAGTGCCTTTACTTGCCATGCTAAAAATTTGTTTGATAACAGCCATATGGCTTGCAGGAAAAAAACGTTTATTAAATTGCCATATATCAATTATATCGCCATTTAATATTAAAGTCTTAGGTTCAATACTTTTAAGATAATTTAAAACTTCTTGTGCATGACATCCAAAGGTTCCTAAATGGATATCGCTAATAACGCATACATCTAAAGGACGTTTATTCATTGGGGTTTGTTTGAGTAAAATAAGCCGATGTATGTTATTAGAATGTTTCCTTATTATTAACTTAATATTAAATCGAATTCGATTTATGAAACGTAAAATGTTATAGATTACATTTACTTACTAATTATCAGGCTATTATGAAACAAAAGCACATTCCCAGAGATATTAGCTGGCTCAGTTTTAATGCTCGTGTATTACAAGAAGCAAATGATAATAGTGTTCCACTTCAAGAAAGAATAAGATTCCTAGGCATCTTCTCAAATAATTTAGATGAGTTTTTTAGAGTTCGAGTAGCTACATTAAAAAGAATGGTGGAATTTGTCGATAAAAAAAACAAGATCAACATTGACTTGATTGCATCGCCACAAGTGATTTTAGACGAGATACAAAGCGTGGTATTAAGACAACAAAATGAATTCAATCGCATTTGGCAAAATATTTTAAAAGAGTTGAAATCGAATAAAGTGCTCATTGTTGATAACAAACAACTCAATGCAGAACAAAAGGAATTTGTAAAAACTTATTTTGACAATGAAGTGAGACATGATATCATCCCTTTGATGATTGAGAATCTTCCGCAATTGCCATACCTAAGAGATAAGAGTTTGTATTTAGCAATCGTCATGGGTAATAAAACAGACGCCTACCAACAAAAGTTTGCTTTAATCGAAGTACCGTCTAGGTCAGTAGGAAGATTCATCATATTGCCATCTAAAAACGGATTTACAACAATCATGCTATTAGAGGATTTAATTGAATTTAATTTACCAATCATCTTCTCTCATTTTAAATTCAACCAATTTGATGCGCATGTATTTAAAATTACAAAAGATGCCGAGATAGATTTAGATCAGGAAGTAGGCCTGAATTTTATTGACAAGATTTCAAAAGGCATTAAAAACAGAAGAAAAGGCAAGCCAGTAAGATTTGTATATGAAAAAGATATGAATCCAGAAATGCTTGAATTCCTGATAAAGAAACTAGGTTTAAACCGAAAAAGCAGTATCATTCCAGGGGGACATATTCATAATTTCAGACATTTTATGGATTTCCCGAATGTCATTAAAGAGCCAAATAATAACAGACCTAAGCCATTTATCCATCCTGCTTTTAAGAAAAAAGTAATGGTCTTTGACATGATCATGCAAAAAGATATCATGTTACATTTTCCATACCATGCTTATGATACCGTAATTGACATGCTACGTGAAGCCGCCATGGACGATACTGTTATCTCTATAAAAATCACAGCCTATCGTTTGGCATCCAATTCAAAAGTCATCAATGCCCTTATCAATGCTGCTAGGAATGGAAAGAAAGTGACTGTATTCCTTGAATTGAAAGCAAGATTCGACGAAGAAGCCAATTTAGAATGGAAAACCATCATGGAGGAAGAAGGCATTACGGTATTAGTAGGTATACCAAATATGAAAGTGCATGCAAAGCTTTGTGTGATTCAAAAAAGAGTGAAGAATAAATTAGTACAATACGGATTCATTAGTACAGGTAATTTAAACGAGAAAACCGCAAAAATCTATGCCGATCATTGCTTGATGACCAAGAATGTGACTTTAATGAACGAAGCAAACAGAATCTTTAATTACTTGGCGAATTGGGAACAAGGCGATAAGCCAATTGTTAAAATGAGAAATTTATTGATTTCTCCAATCAACATGCGTTCAGCATTCATGGACCTGATTGAAAAAGAAATTCAAATTGCTAAAAAAGGATATGCCGCTTCTATAACTGTCAAATTAAATTCATTGACTGACACTATTTTATTAGACGCCTTGTATAAAGCAGTCAAAGCTGGTGTAAAAGTAAATTTAATCATTAGAGGGATTCTAACACTCAAGCGTACAAATGAAAAAAATGCAGGAAAAATAAATGCAATAAGTATTGTAGACCAATATTTAGAACATGCCAGGGTGATTATTTTTAATAATAAGGGCAATCAAAAAGTGTTTATCTCCAGCGCAGACTGGATGGTTCGTAACCTGGATCATAGAATTGAGGTTGCTGTCCCAATTATGGATCCAGTCATCAAAAAAGAATTGATTGACATCATTCATATTCAATTAAAAGACAATCAAAAAGCAAGAATCTTGGATGTCGAATTAAGCAATAAATATGTACCTTCGGCCAAAGTAACTTCTTTTAAATCTCAGGAAGAAACTTACAAATTTTTAAAAGGTAAAAGATAAAATAAATTGATTTTAGCCGCAATTGATATTGGCAGTAACGCTGCAAGGTTAATGATTTGCGAAGTAGTTAAGCATGATAAAGAAATAGAGTTTAATAAATTAAATCTAATCCGAATTCCGCTTAGACTAGGCTTTGATGTATTTGAAAAAGGCTATATTGGATTTAGGAAAAAAAAGATGCTCATCAATACCATTGATGCATTTAGTGCATTAATGAAAGTGTATGAAGTGGACCATTACATTGCTTGTGCCACTAGTGCCATGAGGGACGCTAGTAATTCAAAGGAAATTATCAGAGAGATTAAAGCGGATACAGGCATAAAAGTCGAAGTCATATCAGGTGATTTAGAGGCTGAAATCATTTATGAAAATCATATTGCCGAACTATTAGATGCTACTAAAAGCTATTTATACATTGACGTAGGCGGTGGCAGTACAGAAGTAACCCTATTTCATAAGTCTGCAGTTGCTTTTCAAAAATCTTTCAATATCGGCACTGTTCGTCTTTTAACTAACAAAGTGGAAGATGCAACTTGGGAAGATCTAAAGCAAACATTAAAAGAGATTGGGAAAACTTATCCTAAATTGGTGGCCATTGGGTCTGGAGGAAATATTAATAAAATATACTCCATGATCAATTCAAAAAATATAAAGAGTATTCCTATAGAAGTGATTAGGGAGTTCCTGAGAGTATTGGACCCAATGAGTGTGGAGGAAAGAATGCACACTTATCTTTTAAAAAGAGATAGAGCAGATGTAATTGTGCCTGCATTACGTATTTATGCAAATACCATGAAATGGGCCAACATAGATGAAATATATGTACCTAAAATTGGATTGGCTGACGGCTTAATCAATCACTTGTATGAACAAGTGAAATAATTGTTCTCCCCAATAATTTATAGCAACAAGATGAATTAAGTGTGTAACTACAATGATTTAAAAGATTCAATCATCTCCATCGCAGTTCTTGCAAATTCTTGTCCCTTATTCATCTTATCAATGGCGGCGCGTTCATAAGCCAAAGCTTCGTTCTGCGTAGTTAAAATGCCAAAAATCACTGGTGTTAATTTTGTGGCTGCAATGGTTGCAAAACCTTGGGTCACATATTGACATACATATTCGTAATGATCGGTATCTCCTTTAATGATCGAACCAATCACCACCACACAGTCATACTGTTTAGTCTCAATAATACGATTGGCAAACACCACAGTTTCAACTGCACCGGCACATTCAAAAACTTTATAGGCTTCATTTTTAGCGTCTAATTCGTCTGTGCATCCAGCTAATAATAAATCTGTGATATGGGCATTGAAATTTGCTTTGATAATGGCGATCATACTAAAAGGTAATTTTATGATTGGCAACAGTTGCCTTGTCTTGTAAATATTTTTTATTTTGTTCCGTCACAAATGGTGGAACAATCATTTGTTCAAATTGAAAGCCTGCAACCTGAATCGCTGCTACTTTATCTGGGTTATTCGTGATAAATAAAAATTGATTCACCTGCAAGTGATTGAGAATTGCAATAGCATCTTGGTAATTTCTGGCATCTTCTGGTAGTCCTAAACTAAGATTTGCTTGGAATGTATTTTCACCTTGATCCTGTAAGGCATAAGCTGCAATTTTTTGACCAATACCAATGCCTCTTCCTTCATGTCCTTTTAAATAAATTAAATAACCGTGTTTATTTTTCGCAATTTGTTCTAAAGCATTTGTAAGCTGGGCTTTACAATCGCAACGCACACTGCCAAAAACATCTCCCGTTAAACATTCACTATGAAAACGCACCATTGGTTTATTGGATTTTTCATTATCCATGAATAGCACCACATGTGTTTCTTTTGTATGCTTATTTTCAAATACCAAAGACTTAAATAATCCAAACTCAGTGGGAAGTTGCGCTTCAGCAATCAGCTCCATTGTACTATGCGCAATTTCAGCAGTCTTATTCGGATCGGATGATTGCATTTGTAGATCTAAAGCAACCGCCTTTCTATATTCAATTAGTTGTTCTATACTAATCATTTTTAGTTGATGGTTTTTTGCAAAATCAACTAAGCCGTTTCTTCTAAGCATATCCCCCTCTTCATCCATGATTTCACAAATAATAGCAGCAGGTGCCATCTCTGTTAATAAGCATAAATCAACAGCCGCTTCGGTATGGCCTTTTCTAACCAATAAGCCCCCTTCTTTCGCCACTACTGGAAATAAGTGTCCAGGCTTGATAAAATCAGATGGCTTGGCAGAAGGGCTCACCACTTGACGCGCAGTGATCGCCCTTTCTTTTGCAGATATACCTGTTGTGATGCCAAGAGCAGGAATTGCATCAATAGAATCATAAAAAGCAGTATGAAAAGGGTCTGCGTGATTTGTGTTCACCGGAACAATGCCAATTTGCTTTGCAACAGATGGATGCATAGCAATACACACTAATCCTCTTGCATATTTTGCACAAAAATTAATTTTTTTTTGAGAAGCTAATGCTGCTGGAAAAACAATATCTCCTTCATTTTCTCTGTCTTCGTCATCCACCAATATAATTGGTTGCCCTAATTTAAAAGCATCTAATGCTTCTTGCACAGTATCAAACATTACACATTTCTTTTTAGAAGTAACTGTTCTGTATATTTTGCTAAAATATCAAATTCAATATTTACAATACTATCAACCAAAAGTTGATTGATATTGGTCTTGTCAAGCGTGGTTGGTATAATACAAAGATCAATCAACTCATCATGCACTTCATTGATCGTAAGACTCACCCCATTGATTGCAATAGACCCTTTATAAACAATATATTTTACAAATTGTTCAGGCACTTGGATGGTTAAAAACCAAGCGGTAGGGGTAATATCAATTTTATTGACTTTGGCAGTTGCATCCACATGACCCAGCACATAATGGCCTCCTAAATAGCCATTTGGCTGCATTGGCAATTCGGTATTCACTGCGTCTCCAACCTTATAGTTTTTGATTATTGTTTTTGAAATGGACTCTGTAGACACAAAAAAGTACATGTTTTCATCCACCACTTTCGTCACCGTTAAACAAGCGCCATCTATCGCAACACTATCTCCTAGTTGTACAATGGCCGCAAAATTTGGCATACTTATTACAAGTTCCCATCCAGCTTCTGATGCTGAAATTGCATGTATCTTCCCTTTCTGAACAATACCTGTAAACATTTGCTTTGGTTTGAGTAATTTTGAAACGCAAAGATAATCCAATGAACAAGAATGAAGCTATAGATTACTGTATTAATTTGGCTAAAAATGCAATTGAAAACGATATTAGGCCTAATCCTTTTGTGGGCGCTATGATTGTAAATCAAGCAGATCAGGTCATTGGAACAGGATTTCATCAAAAATTGGGTGGCCCACATGCCGAAGTGTATGCCATAGAACAAGCACTCCAAAAAACAACTGACCTAAGTCAAGCCACCATATATGTTAGCTTGGAACCCTGTTCTCATTTTGGGAAAACAGCACCTTGTGTCGATTTGATTATCCAACATAAAATCAAAAAAGTAGTCATAGCTAGTTTGGACCCTAATCCAAAAGTGGCCAGTGTTGAAAAATTAATGGCAGCAGGTATTGAAGTAGAAGTTGTCAATGACTCAAAAGCAACTTTATTAAACGCTTGTTTTTTTACGAATCATCTTAAAAAAAGACCTTATTTTATTTTAAAATTAGCAAGTACTATTGATGGGAAAATTGCAGATCATGCAAAAAAAAGCCAATGGATAAGCAACGTTGCTTCTAGGCAATATGTGCACGATCATTTAAGAAACAATGTGGATGCTATTTTGACTACTTATAAAACGGTGATTCAAGATCTAGCAAGTTTAACCATTAGAAATACTGTAGGAGAAATTCGAGAAACCAATGTCATTATCATTGATAAAAATCTAGAATTAGTTGAAAAAAAATATGAAAATTTACCAATTTTTTATCCTCGTTCTGCAAGTAAAATAATATTGATTACTGCAAAGACTCCAAGTATACAGCTACCAGAAAATATAAAATGTATCACAGGACTTTTTGATGAACAAGGACTTCTGTTTTCATCTGTTTCCGAAACATTACTTGAAATGGGATACTATAAAATTTTGACAGAAGCCGGAAGCCAATTAAATTCAAGTATGATTCATCAAAATATAGCAGATGAATTATATTGGTTTATTGCACCTGCAATTTTAAATGATTTGAATGCCTTACCAATGTTTGGATTGAATGAATTCCGTGGATTAGATAAGAAGGTGCAATTGTCTTTAATTGAAATAAAGGTGATTGATCAAGATGTATTATTACACTATCGTATTCATCAGGTTTAATCAAAATCTAAATTAAAGAACACACCTTTATTTTCGGTTTGTGCCAATGCATCTTTGAATATCAAAATCCCAACCTGGCATAACAAATCATTTTCCCATTCTTTTAGAGACCAATGTTTTAATGTATTCGCTTCCTGATATACTTGAGATAATTCATTGAATCCTTTTATTAAATCAGCTGTCGTTTTTTCAATTCCAGCATAATTGGATAAACAATTTTGTACCAATGTGCGATCTATTTTCTTAACTAAAATTGGTTTAAAATGATAAGCTGAAATTGGCAGTGCTGTATCATGACTCAAAGCATTCATCATTTTTATTGCAGCCCATTTTGCAAAAACGATACCTTCTATCAATGAATTGGATGCTAATCTATTTGCACCATGCAAACCAGTAGATGCTACTTCTCCAATAGCATAAAGCGCTTCTACACCTACTACTCCACCAAACTCATCTACTTGTACGCCACCACAAGCGTAATGTTCAACTGGTACTACGGGGATCCATTGTTTACAAATATCAATACCCGATTTTTGTTGACATACTGACTGTATATTTGGAAAATGTTTTTGAATGGTAGATACACTAAGGCCTGTCGCATCTAAATAAACATATTCGGATTTACTTTTTTTAATTTCACACATGATCGCCCTTGAAACAATATCTCTTGGTGCTAAAGAAGCCCTGGCATCATATTGAGGCATAAAGTCAACCCCTTCTATATTTCTTAGAATAGCACCTTCTCCTCTCAATGCTTCTGTGATTAAATAAGTGCCACTTTGATTTGCTTCATATAAAGCAGTAGGATGAAATTGTACAAATGAAAGGTCTTTCAATATTGCACCAAGTTTACTGGCAAATACGATACCGTCGCCAGTTGCAATAGATTGATTCGTTGTTTTTTCATAAACCATTCCAAGACCTCCAGTCGCCAAAACTAATTGTGCACATTGAATATGAATACAATTTTTAACAGTTAAAATGCGATAGGTCTGATCTGATGTATGATTACTTATTGCTTGTATATGAAATGTGCCTTGAGCATCTTTTTCAATTTGAACAATAGCTGTGTTTTCAATACATATAATGGACTTGAACTGGCTTACTCTATGCATTAATGTAGCTTGTAAAGTATGTCCTGTACTATCCGCTTTATGCCAGATGCGTGAAAACTGATGCCCACCTTCTTTCACTAAATCATAAGTCCCATCTACTTTTTTATCTAAGTCTATACCCCAACGAATTAAATCTTGCATTGCATCCGGGGCAGCTTCAATTACTTTACGAACAATATGTAAATCGTTTTTTCCAGCACCAGCATCTAATGTATCTAATATATGTGCTTCAAAACTATCTTCATCAGAAGCTACAGCTGCAATACCACCTTGCGCCCAATTGGTATTGGTATCGGACGCAGCCGCTTTTGATACCAATAATATTGAAATATTTTGATTGCTTAATGCAGCAGCTTCTGCCAAATAAATGGCCGTAGCCAGACCAGCTAGGCCAGTGCCGATGATGACTACATGATAGGATAATAAATGGGATTGCATTTGCATTAAATAGATAACATATTTTGAAGTGCTTTTAACGCGCCCTCTTGAACATGTGGGTCAATATGTACCATCGGTAATTCATATTGCAATGCATTGTATAATTTTTCCAAGGTATTCATTTTCATATATGGACATTCAGCACATGCACATGTATTGTTTTCAAACGAAGGTGCTGGTATCAATATTTTTCCTGGTGCTGCTTCTCTCATCTTAAATAAAATACCGGCTTCGGTGGCTACAATAAAACAAGGATGATCGGATTTACTTACATGGTCAATCAATGCTTTTGTTGAACCAATAAAAGCTGCTTTATCTAAAATCGAACTAGGACATTCTGGATGTGCAATTAAAATGGCTTCTGGTCGTAGTTCCATCAATTTTGCAAGTTTGGCATCCGATATATTCACATGCACCATACAAGCACCTTCCCAGATATGCATTTTTCTACCCGTTACTTTTTCTACATATCTCCCTAAATTCGCATCAGGAGCAAAAATGATTTCTTTGTCCAACGGTATGGCTTTCACCACATCAACTGCATTGGAAGAAGTGCAGATATAATCACTCATCGATTTTACAGCAGCAGTACAGTTAATATAACTTACCACAACTGCATCCGGGTGTAATGCTTTAAAATCTCTAAAAGCTGCTTCGGGTGCGGCATCCGCTAAAGAACAGCCAGCATGCAGGTCTGGCAAAATCACTTTGGCATTTGGATTCAATATTTTAGCCGTCTCTGCCATAAAGTGTACCCCACAAAATAGAATCATAGAAGCATTCACTTTTTGAGAATATTGCGCTAACGAATAACTATCCCCAACAAAATCAGCAATCGCTTGAATTTCATCGGCTACATAATAATGCGCAAGAATGACTGCATTTTTTTGTTCCTTTAAAAGCTGAATTGCCTTTACTAAATCTACCCCTTCAGGCATTGGTCTATCAATAAATCCAACTTTAATTACTTCTTCTTGTAAGTCCATATTCAATTAAATTATACAATTTTTAAAGAGATGTCTACTGATTCAATATGATGAGTTAAGTCACCTATCGAAATAAAATCCACACCAGTTGCAGCATAAGCAACAATATTATCTTGATTGACGCCTCCAGAAACTTCTAATGGTTTTTTGTTTTGATTAATCGCAACCATTGTTGATACTGTTGCTGGAGTCATATTGTCTAGCAAAATTCTAGTGCAAAAATCAAATGCTAATGCCTCTAATAGCTCATCTTGATTTTTTACTTCCACTACCACCGGTAGATTTATTTTTTCGGCCGTACAATATTGCCTAGTCGCTTCTAATGCCAAACGAACACCTCCAGCCGCTTTAATATGATTGTCTTTAATTAAAATCATATCATACAAACCAAAACGATGATTGACCCCACCACCAATACGAACGGCCCATTTTTCGGCTATTCTAAAATTGGGTGTTGTTTTTCTGGTATCTAATATTTTAGCAGGATAAGCAGCAATCATGCTTTTTAATTGATGCGTCTTGGTGGCAATGCCGCTCATCCTTTGCATACAATTAAGCATGAGTCTTTCTGCCAATAAGATACTATGTATGCGGCCTTGCAAATGACCAATTACTTGATGCTGATGCACTGTATCGCCATCTTGCACATTAAACTCTACTTTTAAATGCGCATCAATCATTTGCGCAATGCAAGTCACCATCTCGACGCCTGCAATAATACAAGCCTCCTTTACCAAAAAATGCGCCTGCCCAACTTGGTCTTTCGGTATGGTCGCCATGGTTGTGATATCGCCTATTTGAGCGGTATCCTCTGCGATGGCTTGTTGTATAAATTCTGCTAATGCTTGATTCATTCTTGTTGGTCTATAATTTCAATGGTTGTTTTCTCCAGTTTACTTAACAATGGAGGCAACACGAATGGGGTTCTTTGAAAATAAAAAAGTGTAATTAAATTTCGTTTTGGGTCCACCATATAAGCTGTATTAAAAGCACCTCCCCAAAAATAAGATCCAACTGATGCTTTGTTAATAGATTGTCCTTTCACAGAAGTCAATCCGACTCCTAAACCAAATTGATTCAGAGAAGGGAATCCGCCAAAAATAAATGTTTTATCTCCTAACTGATTTGTAAGTAATTGCACTTTTGTGGCTGGTTGTAATAATCGAAAGGTACTTTTTGAATTTTCCGAATTTAATAAATGATTGAAAAACAGGAAATAATCATAGGTCGTAGAAACCAATCCGCCAATAGCCGAAAAATAAGTTGCATTTTCTGATAAAGGATAATCCACTGGCATTTTATTTCTGTCTACCGCCTTTAAATTGTTATCTTGTTTAATATAGATTTCGGCAAGTCTATTTTGTTTTGCTTTAGGCAGGTAAAAATAGGTGTCCTTCATTCCTAATGGCTTAAAGATATTGTCTGTTAAATAGGTAGCTAAACTTTGCTTAGTAACAAATTCAATCAAACCACCTAGTACATTAGTGCTTAGGCCATAACTGAATCTTGCACCAGGCTGATGCGCTAAAGGCATTTTTGCAATTTGTGTAATTTCCGCTCTAAGGCTAGGATATTGCGTCACTCCAATATTATTCAACCCGTATTTAAGAAACTCTTTTTGTAAATAAGGATACTCGTCTGCTGAACTAATACCAGCTTGATGGGTCAATAAATCTCTGATGGTAATGGACCTTGCCCTATCAACTAGCACCAATGAATCTGCTGTTTTAACAAACACTTTTTGACTAGAAAATTCTGGGAAGTAATTTTCAATAGGATCCTCTAAACGAATTTGTCCTCTTTCAACTAACTGAAGTACAGCGACAGATATAATGGCTTTAGTTTGAGAGGCAACACGAAAAATGGCATTTTCTTCCATCCTTTTATTTGCCTCTATATTAGAATAACCGTAGGCTTGATGATGGACTATTTTTCCATTTTTGGCAATTAAAGCCACACCACCAGCAATATTATGTTGTGCTATTTCTGCATTGATAGTACTATCAATTCGATAAAATGTAGGTATTTGAGCAAATATTGAACTACTCAAGAATAACAATAAGCCAAAAAATAAAACCTTTTTCATGAAAGAACGTTTCACGAAAATACGCAAAATTTTTAGAAAATCTACTTTGCTATTATCTCTAACATTGCAGTTAAACTATGAACGATATAATCTGGCTTTGCTTGCATTAATTGTGTTTCGGTTTGCGCCCCTGTCGTAATACCAATATTCAACAAACAGCCTGCATTTTTACCCTCTTCAATATCAATACAAGAATCGCCAATTTTCACCATTTGCTTTGTGTCTGCAATGTTCAATTTATCTTTTGCATAAAGTATCATATCAGGCATAGGACGATTGTGCAATACATCAGAGGCAGTTACTAAAAGATCTATTTGCAATCCCTCTTTCCAGCCTAATTGAGCCAATAAACTTTCTGCTGTTACTCTGTTGTAGCCTGTGTTTAAAACAACTTTTATACCTTGTTCTTTCAATGCAATAAATACCTCTTCTGCACCTGGCATGGGAGTAACCTTGAAATTTTTGTATGCAATTTCTAATTGCACTAAAAAATAATTAAAGGCTTCTAATTGCACTAATTCATCTAAGGCATAAGGGCTATTAGAAATGATGTCTTTGATTGCTTGGAATTTTTCCTTGCCAGCACCATATAATAATACATGATCTAAATCTACTGGTACATTGTAATGATTGATGGCTGCTTGTAGAGTTTTATAAACAAGATTGTCTTCATTAACTGTGGTACCCGCCATGTCAAATACGACACATTGAATTTGCATAAATTTTATTTTAAACTATTTTGAATCATGGAAGCAAAAAATTCAACTGGTTCTGTTTTTATTTCTGGGTCTTTTGCAATATCATCCCATTTTCTCAATGTCACTGCATCTTTAAAAAAGGGATTCAATTCAAATTCAGCTACTTCACTTTCGTTCATCACACCACCTTGAAAGGTTAAACTTGTTTTTGAAGGAGCTGATAATGTCTCGTAATAATGCTGATCCACTGCACATAAATACCTTTTAGCAGCCACATGTAATTTAACAGGCTCTACCACTGCAGCGACAAAATAGGTTTCTAAATATTTAGCAGCCAATGCCTCATGCACATCGTCTATCCCATTGTCACTAGCATCGTCTGGAAGATTATGTAAAAGATGGCCAATATCATGTAATAAAGCTGCTGTAACTAAGGCGTCAGATGCATTGTTTTCTTTTGCCAATGTTGCGGTTTGTAAAGCATGTTCTAACTGAGTTACTGCCTCTCCGCCATACATTGAACCGCCATTAATATTGAATAAAGTAAGAATTTCTGTTACAATAGGTTGATTCATAGTGATACTTTTAAATATTAAATAGTTTCGATCATTTCTTCGGCAAAGCCAAATGACATAGTCATGCCGTGCCCACCAATGCCATTTAAAATATAGACGCCTGGTTCTGGGTTTAAAAATAATTCTGCAGCGCCATTGGTCATGATTGGGTAAATGCCATTCCAAGATTGAGTCATCTTCCATTGGTCTATGTGCATGAACTTTTTCAGATAGGCTAGAATCATTTCATTGATTTCTGTTTTATCGAATGGTTCAAAATCTAATGCATATTCATGAGAATCACCAACCGTCAATTCGCCTTGGTTATTTTGAGATACCATTACATGAATACCATACTTTAAATATTCTGGAATTTCTTCTTCTATCTTAAGTCTTAACTTAGTTAATGCTGATGATGCATGAAAACTTTTATAATGCAATAAAGACAACCCACCACAAACAGAAGCGCCAATTTTGAAATTAGGATCCTGATGTTTAAAACGCATCATTTGTAATTTGGTCTTGATGATAGGTTGCGCTTTAAATTGATCTGGATACAAGGTCTCAAAATCCTGACCTGAACAAACACAAACTATATCTGCTTCGTATTTTGTTTTACCTGCAAATGCTGCATGACTAGTTACACTGGTAATGGCAGTTCCCCAAATAAATGAAACACCATATTTTTGCGTCAAAAAAGAAGGTAAATGCTTAATCCCTTCCCTTGGATCAATGATGATTTCATCTTCACTTCTTAATGCCCCCAATAAACCATTTTCATTAATGCCATTGTACTGTAATAAAACCGTTTCTTTATCTATAACAGATACCGGTCTTTTTTTAGATTGAAAAAATTGCGCAATATCTTCTACTACATTCATCTCTTCTGTACTATATGCCAAATGCAAACTACCACAAGCGTTGTAAGGTATACCAGCAGCATCTAAATAATCAACCCAAATTTCTTTTGTTCTTACAGATCGATTGTATAAATTACCATCTGGTTGACCTACTGGCCAAAGCATGCCAAAATTACGCACACTTGCACCTAATGCAAATTGAGACTTCTCAATCACTTTAACCGCATACCCCTTTTCTGCTAATGCTCTAGCAGTTGCTAGGCCTACAATTCCTGCTCCAACCACAATTGCCGACTTATTCATATTGTACTGTTTTATATTTTTTTGAAAAATAAACCATATTTAAAATACTAAAAAGGATACCCACTAAAGATAAAAAAACTAAGCCATTGCTAAAAAATGTTGTCCAACTTAAATTGACATCCATGGTGCCTTTTAAAATAATTACCCCTGCACTTGCAACATAGCCAAATGCATCCACTAAATACATGAAATAGCCCACATTGGCTTTTAATTTATAACTAGCAATCATTCGATCAAATAGAATTGAATTGAATGGAATATAGCCCATGTATAAGCCTAAGCCTACTAAGACAATCCATAAAAACCCAGAAATAAAGTGGTTAACAAACAATAAAGTACTTGCTCCACAAATAATAAAACCACACAAAATAATCGTTTGGGCTAAGAAAAAGGCCAACTTATTATTTTTAATATAAATCATACTTGCAATTAGGATTAAGACACAAATTGCAATAGGAATTTCAGTTGTTGTAAAAATAGATGCTGTATTACCATAGCCTAATTCATTCCACAGCTCAGCAGCAAAATTGTCTCTTACATCTCTAAATAAAGACAATAACATATAAATTAAAATGAAGGAAATTAATCCAAAACTAAATTGAGTAAAAAAATGCTTTCTTTCCTTGCTATTCAAAGGAACACGAACGGATTTATTTATTTTTTCTTCATGCGTAGGATTGGGTATTTTTTCTAATAAGTATACCAGAATAATCACTGGGATGATAAAAATACCACCAGTATAAAAAGGAATCCAATTTTCTGCAATCAGGTATTGCATTTGTAACCATTTACCTACAGATTTAACAAAGCCAGAAGAAACAATGAAACTCACCGCCATAGTTGCCCCGATAAAATCGGTGGATTTTCGACCTTCAACAAAAGAAAAAATTAAACCCCAAAGCACACCTAATGGTAATCCATTTAAAAAAAGCATGGTGACATTCCAAGGGCTATCAATTAGAGGAAATAACAATAAAGGAATCCAAGATGCTACAAGTAAAATTAAAATGGCCCAGCCCCTTCCAATATGCTTTAATTCCGAAATGTATTTGATCCCACAAAATTTACTAATAGTATACCCTATCACTTGTGAAATCACAAGGATATTTTTATAGTCTACGCCAAATATTTTTGGTTCATTTATATACAAGCCAATTGTAAATGGTTTTCTAAAGGCATACACGCATGCATAGGTTAAAAAGCAAATTGCTGCTATATAGATAGACAATAAAACGGAATGTTGCTTTTTATTTTGGTTCATATCTTATCTTAAACAAATAAGGAAGAGCAGGTAAACCTGCTCTTCCACTAAATAAAACACCAATTCAAATTCAAAAAAACTATTATTTAATGATCCACATTTTTGCATTGATATCATCAGTGCCACCATATTGAGCACTGATTGCTGCTTCTACGTTTGTTTTGTTATTAATTCTCTCTGAACTTGGATATTGGTAACGTAAAGCAACTCTTTGACTATTACCTGAACCAGGTCCTGTATGGAAAGTTGGCACACCTGTCCTTCTCCAGTTATAGTAACCTTCTGCACCACTATTTTGGTACATTGATAAATACTTTTGCAATAAAATTTGCTTTAAGCCATCTGTGTTATTACCAGCATATTTAACAGTTGATTGCGCATAATAATCTGCAAATTTAAAGTCTACTGAATAAGTAACAGACTCAGCTAAAGTACCACCTGATTTTTGGAAAGTTACCGTATTTGTTCCTTCAACAACACCATAGAAAGCTTGAGATGCTTTAATACCATTTTGGTACCAAGTTTCAGCATTTTGTGTTGAAATCCAACCTCTGTTTACCGCTTCTGCGATATTGAAACACATTTCTTGATACCCTACTTGTGTAGTTTTTTCAGCAGTATATGTTTGGTAATAACGCTTACGGTTAATGAATGAATACTTACCTAAGTTTGCGTTTGCACTCATTGTCGCCAAGTCTTCACCAGAGCCTGCACCCACAAAAGCATCATAAGAGTTTGGTGCTTTGCCTGCAGTAACTAAGGCAGCAGCTGGTTCAGCAACAAAGAAAGTTCTTGGATCTTTCAAATTAGTTAAGTTACCTAAATAAGTAGAAGACATATTGTAACGAGTTGCATCAAAACCAAAATTGTCTGGATTCGTAGAATACTTATTGTATTGGTTATTGTATACAAAAGTTAAATTATCCGCATCACTACTAAATAAAGGATATTTAGTTGGATTGTTGATTACATCAGCAAATTTTGTTTTGATTGCTAAATCAGTATCCGCTTCTTTGTTGCTCAATTGGATCAATACTCTCAATTTGAAAGCATTCACCGCTTTTTGCCACTTAGATAAGTTATTACCGTAGAAGAAATCATTCGCTAATACATAGTTAGTCGTCTTCAAAGTACCCATTTCTGTATTTGCTTCTTCTAGATAAGTCAAAATTTGTTGGAAAACTTGCTTCTGTGAATCATATTTAGGTGATACATTTTCTAAACCTTTTAAAGCTTCAGAAACTGGTATATCTCCTAAATTCATCGTCAAATCATACAAAAAGTAAGCTTTTAAATATTTACCAAGTGCTGTATATGGATTTGGAGAAGCCACAGACTTCTTCGCTTCCTCTTCCATTTTGATGATGTTCTTTAATACATTGTAGTTGCCGTATGAATAACCAGTCCAATTGTACTCTTGGTTTCCATAATAAGCATAATTACATACATAATATTGATTCCATCTTTGGATACTATTAAATGCACCTTGACTGTATTGTAAAAGTACATTGTTTAAAATCAAGTTCGCAGGAACTGAAGTTGCTCTGTTAGGATCTGAGGCCAAAGTATCAAATGACTTTTTACAAGCTGTCATTGAACTTAATACCAATCCTAAACTAAGTATTTGAAATATCTTTTTCATATCTTATGTGTTTCTTTTAATTAAAATGTGAAATTAATATTGATACCGTAAGATCTTGTAGTTGGTGTTTGTAGACCTATAGAAGATTCACCAGGGTATTGATCTATATCAACATCATTAAATTTAGAATCTGGCATCCAGTACAATAAGTTTCTACCTACTGCTGAAACAGTTGATTTCTTAAAGAAAGATTTTTTCACGAAAGCAGCAGGAAGTTCATATGTTAAAACTACTTCTCTTAATTTAAAGAATGTTTTACTCATCATATTCGGTTCAGGAATACCATGTACACGACTGATGTAATCTTGTAAATAAGTATTGGTTGCGTTTTTTGCAAAAGTTAATTCATTATAGTTGGTAATTAAACCAGTCACTGCATCATACTTTGGAGTTCCAGAGGCAACTTGAACACCTTCACCAACATAAGATTTAACACCTAAGTAGTCTTGGTATCTAGCTACGCCCATCGCACCTTGAACAGTTTCAATATGACGACCACCTTGGAATGTTTTCTTTCTAACATAATCTTCCATAATACCACCAACACGACCGTCTACTTGCATATTCAATGTGAATGCTTTGTAATTAAATTTATTGTTCAAACCCCATACAAACTTGGGATTAGAATAACCTGCAAATTGAGCCACTGGTAAGATAATTGGTCTGCCACCAGCATCATTGATGATTTGTCCATCTTGAGTTCTAGCAAACTTTCTGATGTACACCGCATCTGTTCTTGTTCCAACTTTATAGAAGGTATTTAAAGCAGATACGCCAACTGGTAATTCACTATACTTGTTGATAAATGAACCAATATTGAATGTCGCATCCCAGTTCAGGCCATTTGCTTTTTTCAAGATTACTGCGTTCAAACTAACATCATAACCAGTTCTTTTAGTTTTAGTACCGTTGATTACATAAGAACCGAAACCAGATGTTTGAGAAATTGATTTTGAGAAAATTTGAGGTCCGTCTGTGTAGCTAAAATAACTCGCTTCTAAACCAAAACGATTGTTGATGAATCTTGTTTCTAAACCAAATTCAAGACTTGATCTATCGTCAGGCTGCACATTGTTATCAACTAATGTATTAGTGAATGCAGCTTGTGTTGTGTTGTTATAACCAATTCCTGTAGAATATACATTGGCATATGTATAAGTAGGTCCACCATAAGTAGAGCTATATTGTTCACCATATCCAAGAGGGAAACTGTTATTTGGTGTAGAACCAATATAATCAGATACAAAACTACCACCACCTCTAACTTTCGCATAAGAACCTCTCAATTTGAAAAAGTTGATAGCTTTTGGCATATCAATATAATCATTCAAAACAGTACTTAAGTTGAAAGAAGGATAGAAGAATGAGTTATTGTTTTTATTCAAAGCAGATAATTGGTCATTACGTCCAGTTACAGTTAAGTTGGCATATTTACCAGCTTCAATATCTACTGAATACAATAAAGATTTTACCCTCATTTCTGACGCAAAGTTGTAGGCAATAACCGGATTTCTACTATTTGCAAAAGTGTATACATTCGGAACGTTCAAGTAGTTTGTTGTTACAAAACTTGAATTGTAATTAAATTGTCTAAAGTTACCCCCAGCAAAACCTGAGATGTTAAAGAAATTAGCTAATTCTGGTGTTTTGAAATTGGCACGGAATTCTGAATTAGATTCGAATAAAGATCTTTTATCTTCTCTGTAATCACCTTTATTTTCTTCTCTTCCATATGGATGCGCAGAGAAAGGCATTTTTTCGTTACGCATTAAATCATAAGTCGTAATAGAAGTTCTTGCGAATAAATCTACATATTTATTCACTTTATAGTCTAAAGTCGTATAAGCATAAATATCATTTTTGTAATGGCCTCTAGTCCACTCATAAGCCATAAAATAAGGGTTATGGTATCTTTGATATTCCGCGTAGATGCTTTGTACACCCTCTTTACCTGGCTGCCAGTAATTTCTCATGTCATCTATATTCCAATCAGCACCGCCCCAAATAGTCATATTATAAATTACTGAGTTTGGACCGTAGTTTACATCTGGGAAATTATCTGAATATTGTTTGTTAAAATTAATATTCGCATCCAAAGTCAATTTAGAGTTGAATCTTAATGTTCCAGCTAAGTTTAAATTTGTTGTGTTTAAACTTGTATTTGGCATGATACCTTTATTATAGGTATTGCCTAATGAGAAACGAACATCTGCTTTTTCGGTAGAAGAAGCAATTGCGATATTAGAGGTATTTAATACACCAGCTTGGATAAAGCGCTTCAAGTTGTCTTTACCACGAGCAACCCAAGGTGTTCCAGAACGCTTACCTGTGATAGGGTCTACTGGACTATCATACTGAGGAATCAATTGACCTTCAAATTTTGGACCCCATATATCATAATCCGCATCGTTCAAACCACCACCTAAACCATCCACGAATGCATATTTACCATGATCACCAGGACCATACTCATCTTGTGTTTTAGGCAATGCAATAAAACCACTTTGTACTGAAGTACTGCTATTGAATTCAACGGAGTAACCTCTTTTATCTTTCGTACCTTTCTTAGTATTAATGATAATCGCACCATTCTGACCTCTATAACCATATAATGCAGAAGCAACTGGTCCTTTTAACACGTTATAAGACTCGATATCGTCTGGGCTAATATTCCAAGTATCAGAGTTAATTGGCACACCATCCACAACAATCAAGTTCACACGTCCACCTCTTAATACAAGGTTAGGGATTCTTAACATTTCTTGGTTTATTCCTACTGTTAAACCAGCAACTTTACCTACTAAGTTATTGATTGGGTTCAATTCTCTAGCTTTCACTAAATCAGCACCCTTCACTTCTTGTGTAGCGTATCCAATTTTTCTTTTCTCTTTTTTGATACCCAAAGCAGTTACAACTACTTCGTTTAATAATTCATCCGCTTTCACTAATTCAACTACAACTGCATCGTTAGAAGCTGTAACTGTTTTAGTAATATATCCGATGTAGGAAACTGTAACTGCTGCATTTGCGTTTAGGTTGTTCAAACTAAAAGCACCATTTGCATCTGTTTTTGTAGCTTGTCCTTTAACAGACACAGTTGCAGACTCCAAAGCTTTTTTGGTTTCCGCATCTATCACTTTTCCTTTAAATTGTATGTTCTGAGCGATTGAGCTTAAACTCAATCCCAATAACATAAGTGGCGTAAGCATCCACTTAATACATAGTTGTTTTGAAATCATAGTTAATATTTTGAAATGCAAACCTATTGTGAATTCTTTAACAAAATTAGAAATGGATGTAAACAAAAGATGAACTAATTGTTTCGGAATTGTTAACTGCAACAAACATGATAATAAAATAATTGAGTGCGTTGACTTAACAATAAATTAATATTTAAAATAAAATAGAACCAAATCAAATATTGGTAGGTTTGTTGTTCAACTAGTTTGTTATGAAAAATCTATTTTCAGTTTCTTGCCTTTTTTTGGGTATATCTATTTCGTCAACAACATATAGTCAATCCAAACAAACCTACTTATCAGTTCCTGGTTATAAAGACTATGCAAGGATTGATACTAATAGTTTTTCAATTTTACCAAGTGGACGTTTTGTGCAACCGGCCGGTAAATCAATCAGAATTACCAATGACCCTTTTGGGTTAAAAGTATCTCCTGATGGTGCTGTTGCCATTACATTACATGAAAATGCGTTGACTTTAATTGATTTAAATGATCATAGTTCAAAACGTATTCCCGAATACCATCTATCTAATGAGAGTCCACTAAAAAAAGGTGCATTTTTAGGGATCGCTTTTCATCCATTAAAAAAAATTGTATACCTAAGTGGGGGAAACGAAGGCACTGTTATTGTTTATGATTATAAAAATTTCAAAAAAATTGATTCTATAAAACTAGATGGCGTCTTCAATCAAAAAATATTTGAAGGTAGTTTTACAAGTGATATTGTATATCATAGCCTTAGTAATGATCTATTAATTTTAGACAGAGGAAATTTTAGATTGGTTCGCTATAGTCTGACTCAAAAAAAAATTATCGCGTCAATTCCTACAGGTAGACAACCTTTTGGTTTAGCAATTTCACCAGACCAAAAAACAGTTTTGGTTGCGAATGTTGGTATGTACGATTATCCTTTGGTTGCTGGCACCACAAAAGAAAATATACAAAGTCAATACATTGGATGGCACCCATATGGTAATAACACAAAAGAGTCCATTGAAGGTACTGAGATTGATGGCAAAGAAATACCAGGTTTAGGTGATCCAAATGTGAAAGAGTCAATGAGTGTTTATTGTATAGATCTTACAACCAATTCCACAAAAGCTAGATTAAAAACTGGTTTACAACTAGGAGAATTGGTTGAGGATGCAGAAGTGATTGGAGGCGCAAGTCCAAATTCAATTGCAGTAGGTAAAAAGTATGCTTATGTGACCAACGCCACCAACGATAATATTGCAGTCATTGATTATAAAAAAGGAAGGATTGTAAAGCATATTCCTATTAAAGTTGATCCTAAATTAGATCGTTACAGAGGTCTATTACCATTTGGTATTACCATGTCAAAAGATGAACAATTTTTATATGTGGCATTGTTAGGATTTAATGCTGTTGCAAAGATTGATCTAAAAACAAGTGTAACAATTGGATTGATCCCAACTGGCTGGGGCACAACAAGAGTTGCACTTTCAAATGATGATACACATTTGTATATCACTTCATGCAGAGGGTTAGGTGCAGGTCCAAATGGAGGCAAACAATTCACTATTCCAAAACAAGGTACTTATATTGGCGACATACAATTAGGTAGTTTTCAAGATGTGCTTAATCCCGACCCTTCAACACTTGCAGCTTATACAAAACAAACCTTGGCTCAAACCTATATTGTAAAAGAACAAACAGATAGTTTACCATTACCTGTCTTGCCAGGAAGTAAAACTACTCCTATTAAACATGTCGTTTTTATTACTAAAGAAAATAGAACATTTGATGAAGTGTTTGGTCAAATGAAAACGGTGAATGGTGACCCAACATTAGCAAGGTTTGGATTAGATGTAAATGTGTATGGAAAAAATAAAAATGTAAAACACGTTAACGTAGCTCCAAATCATATTAAAATTGCAAAGCAGTTTTCATTAAGTGATAATTTTTATTGTGATAGTGATGCATCCATTCATGGACATCATTGGATGATGGGTGTTATTCCAAATGAATGGGTAGAAGCAAATTCAAGTACAGATAAATCTGCCGATTATTTTTCGACCGCATCTGGTAGAAGGTTCCCTGGATCAACAGGCAGTATGGATCCAGAAGATTATGCTGAAATTGGTGGATTATGGGAAGCCTTAGACAGAAAAAAAATTAGCTATTATAATTTTGGGCAAGCAAATGAAACTGCGCATGTAAGAGAAGATTGGTATGATACCGCAACCGGCGCTGGTCATATCGTAATGGTGCCAATGCAGAAAGGTGTTTGGGGAAAAACATCACATAATTTTGCTGGTTACAATACCAATATTCCAGACCAATTTAGAATGAAGCAATTTGAAGAAGAGTTTACAAAAAAATGGTTAAACGGAAAAGATAGTTTGCCTCAGTTATTGACAGTGATGTTGCCTAACGACCATACTGCAGGACCTAGACCAGAAGATGGTTATCCATTTTCACATTCTTACGTAGCGGATAATGATTTAGCTTTAGGAAGAATGATGCAATTTTTAAGTCAAACACCTTATTGGAAAGATATGCTAGTGATTGTAACTGAAGATGACCCACAAGGTGGGGTAGATCATATTGACGCACACAGAAGTGTGTTAATGATGGCTGGACCTTATGTAAAAAAGAATTATGTTTCAAATACCCATGCGAATTTTGGATCCATCTTAAAAGTGATCTATAATGTCCTAGGCGTTCCATATGTAAATCAATATGATGTAACGGCTTCCTTATTAACAGACTTTTTTACAAATGAGCCAGATTTTAGTCCCTACTATTTTGAATTTCCTAGTCAGGAAGTATTTGATTGGGACAAGGCAATGAAAAAATACAATTATCAGCTAGATTGGAGAAAGATCAAACAAGGACCTACTATGGACAATGAAAGAGAACAAAGAACAGAACATTATAAAACCTCTGGTACCATTATCCAATAGTATTTAACTTTAATCAAATTTACAAAATTACAATCTACTTTCCTATGAAATTAAAATTCACAGTTGTTTATGTAGCAGCTATTTTGCTCGTAAATATGACAAGTAAAGCTCAGATGAAACAGACAGTTTTGCCAAATAATTGGAAACTGAGCCCAATCGGAAAACAGTTGCCACTTGAGGATTTGCCATTGAATATTGTGGTAAGCCCAAATAAAAAATATGCTGCTATTACAAATAATGGCCAAAGTACACAAGGTATTCACTTGGTAGATATTGCCAAGCAGACGATATTAGATTATGCTACTACGCCTAAGAGTTGGTATGGATTGGCATTTAGTCAAAATAACCAATTCTTGTATGCGAGTGGAGGCAATGATAATTGGATTTTAAAATATGCTATTGGATCCAATAAATTAAAATTAGTTGACTCTATTAAGCTTGGAGGAAAATGGCCTGTTAGAATTTCACCAACAGGACTTTGTATCAATGATGCAACTAACACGATGTATGTGGTATCAAAAGAAAATAATTCATTGTACGAAATCAATCTCCAAACAAAAAAATTTAATACCTATGCTTTAGGATCAGAAGCATATACTTGTGTTTTAAGCGCGGATAAAAAAAAATTATATATTTCTTTGTGGGGGGCAGATCGATTATTGATATGGGATACAAAAACAAAACAATCAGTTAAAAAATTAGCCATTGGAGACAATCCAAATGAGTTGTTGTTAACTAAAAACGGAAGCTATTTATATGTGGCCAATGCCAACGACAACAGCGTCGCTGTAGTGGATACAAAATCTTTAACAATAATTGAAGTATTGAATTGCGCATTATTTGCAAATGCACCAAATGGATCAACCACAAATGGTTTGGCATTAAATGCTACTGAATCAAGATTATATGTGGCCAATGCCGATAATAATAACTTAGCCGTATTTGATGTAACAAAAAAAGGTTTTAGTTCAAGTATTGGTTTTATCCCTACTGGATGGTATCCAACTAATTTAAAGATTGTAGGTAATACTTTGTTTGTAACCAATGGTAAAGGACTTAGCTCTAAGGCAAATCCAAATGGCCCAAGTCCTGTACAAAGAAAACAAACCGTAAACTACCAGGCTGGAGATGTTAAAGCAAAACCAGAGCCGGTAGAATATATTGGTGGATTGTTTAAGGGAACACTTTCCATATTTAAGGAGCCAACATTGGCGGAACTCAAAAACTTAACTAAGCAAGTGTATTTGAATACGCCTTATGATAAAAATAAAGAATTGTCTACTTCTGGTATGCAAGGCAACCCAATTCCTAAAAATGTTGGGGATAGTTCTCCTATCAAGCATGTATTTTACATGATCAAAGAAAATAGAACATATGACCAGGTATTAAGTGATTTGCCACAAGGTAATGGAGATAGTAGTTTATTGCTTTTTGGAAGAAAAATTACTCCAAACCAACATGCCATTGCTGAGCAATTTGTTTTATTAGATAACTTTTATGTAGACGCAGAAGTAAGTGCAGACGGACATAGTTGGAGTATGGGTGCTTATGCGAATGATTACAACGAAAAAACTTGGGTCACTAGTTATGGTGGCAGAGGTGGTACCTATGACTATGAAGGACAAAAAAATATTGCTTCGCCTAAAGGTGGATTTATATGGGATCATGCATTGAAAGCAAGAGTGAGCTTTAGAACCTATGGAGAATTTGCAGATGATTATGAAGCAAATTATCCAACCTTAGAAGGTAAATTTTGTCCTTATTTCACAAGCTGGGATGAGAAAGTAAGAGATACATCTAGATTCTATCAATGGAAAAGAGATTTTGATTCTTTATATGCCATCAACCAAGTGCCTGCTTTAAATACGATGCGTTTTATCAACGACCATACAGAAGGTACAAGAGTTGGAAGACCAACACCATTTGCGCATGTAGCAGACAATGATTATGCTGTAGGTTTATTCGTAGAGTATTTAAGCAAACATCCTATTTGGGATAAGATTGCCATATTTATTTTAGAAGATGATGCACAAAATGGCGCAGACCATGTGGATGCACATCGATCAACAGCCTATGTTGCAGGAGGATTTGTTAAAAGAGGATTTGTAGACCATACCATGTATTCTACTTCGAGTATGCTAAGAACCATGGAGCTAATACTTGGCTTACCTCCAATGAGTCAATATGATGCAGCAGCAGAACCAATGTGGAGATCATTCGATACTAAAGTAAATAAAACACCGTTTAATGCGATTGCTCCATTGGTTGATATCAATGAAAAAAATATTAAGGTAGACGCCTTGTCTAAATTGAGTGAAAGCTTGGATTTTAGTAAAGAAGATAAAGTGCCAGATTTATTATTCAACCAAATTTTATGGAAAGCCATTAAAGGAATGAATAGTGAGATGCCAGCACCTAAGAGAAGTGCTTTTATAAAAATAATTGATTAAGTAAGTACCAATAAATAAAAGCCATTCTTGAAATTATTTTCTTGAATGGCTTTTTTTGACATTTAAATTATATTCGTAAAAATATAAGGATAAAGATGCAATTGAATAAGAAATTGAGATTAGAAAATAAAATAAGGTTGGTATCTATTTTAACAACACTATTTTGTCTTAGTTACGGTGTTATCAATGCAAACGCAACTTCGAATAATAACTTGGGTGATACGAGCTATGTTTATTTAGATTCAATTTTTGTAAAAAGTAGGATGTTACAAAAAAACAAACTCAACCTGCCTTATAGCTATGTTCAAAAAAATGCAGAGGCGATTCAATTAGGTAATTATAGGACAACCCCCGAGGCACTAATGGGTAGTTCGGGCGTTTTTATTCAAAAAACAAATCATGGTGGGGGTTCTGCATTTATAAGAGGCCTTACTGGCAATCAAACTTTATTAATGCTTGACGGAGTTCGTATTAATAATGCTACTTTCAGATATGGTCCAAATCAATATTTAAACAATATCGATTTATATACAATCAATCAAATTGACGTCAGCAAAGGAACTGGTTCTGTTGAATATGGTTCAGATGCCATTGGAGGTGTGATTCATTTGCATTCCTATATGCCTATGTACAATCAAAAAAAGACATGGAGCACCAACACCACACTTAAATATATTGGACAGGATATGGAAATGTCTAACAGAACAACTGTGCAGTATGCGCAAAAAAACTTTGCAATTCAAACAGGTATCACTTCAAGAAATTTTGGGGACTTAGTTGGAGGAAAAAATGTAGGTGTTCAAATCCCAAGTGGTTATGGAGAAACAGGAATCAATACCACTGCTAAAATTCAATTGAATAAAGCCGGCGAAATCACCATTTCATCTCGCTTCTTTATCCAAAAAGATGTACCTATTTATCATAAAGTTTTATTAGAGGGCTTTAAAATCAATAAGATTGTTAAACAGGAAAGAAATATCCATTCAGTTCAGTGGGAAAAAAACTTAAAGTCTAGGTACCTTTCTAAAATTAAAGTAATTAAGTCTTTACAGTATTCAAATGAGGCAAGAGAAAGTAATAAATTAAATAATGCCATTTATAAATACGAAAGAGACCAAGTGAATTCAAATGGAACAAGTATTGACATTTATTCCAATCCAACAAAAAATTGGCAAGTCAATTCGGGGATAGATTATAATTCGGATAAAATTAAAAGCGAACTGATAGATAAAAATTTAACAACAGGAGTTTCTGTCAATAAAAGGGGCCTTTATCCAAATAATAGCAGTTATAAAAGTTTTTCCATTTTTAATTTGCATAAAATTGATCTACAAAAATGGCATTTCGAAGCAGGCGTTCGATGGAATAAATTTGGAATTCAATTATCAGATACAAGTATAGGTACCGTGAATATAAAGCCATCTGCCTTGGTTGGAAATGGAGGTATTTCTTATCAAATAAATACATCCAATTTAGTGTATGCTTCCCTATCTTCTGGCTACCGCGCTCCTAATATCGATGATATGGGTACATTAGGCATTGTTGATTTTAGATACGAATTACCAACTAGTAATTTAGCACCTGAGCAATCCTTGCATTATGAATTGGGATACAAACTAAATACAAAACTGGTACAATTTGATTTGAGTGGTTTTTACTTAAATTTAAAAGACATCATCACAAGACAAAAAATTACAGGCAGCGTCATCAATGGCTATCAAGTATATTCCAAGCAAAATTCAGATGCTTCCTTCATCAAAGGATTCGAAACCAATTTGGCCCTTCAATTCAATACACAGCTTAGTTGGTCAAGTAATTTAACCTATACCTATGGTCAAAATGAAACAAAGAATGAGCCAATGAGGCGTATTCCACCTTTGTTTGGACAACAAGAATTAACTTGGAAAAAAAATAAAACACAAATACTGGTTCAACATTTATTTGCAGGCAAGCAAGACAGGTTAGCTCAAGGCGATAAGGATGATAACCGCATTGGCAAAAATGGGACACCCAATTGGAATGTATTTAATATCAGTATCAATCAACAATTTAAAAATGTATTTATACAGCTAGGTGGCATCAATCTACTGAACGAAAAATACAAAACGCATGGCTCAGGTATTTATGCAATGGGGCGCACTTACACTTTATTAGTACAATTCAATTTATAGAAAGCATTTGGGCTAGCCATTTTATTCTATCAACTAGACTAATTACATCGGAATTTCCATCAATAAAATTTCTGCATCCTTAGTCAGAGCCTTTAATTCAAATTGATCAAAGTCAGTTATGCCTAATGCATCTCTTTCTGCTAATGTTTGTCCTGCAACTTCAAATGAACCATATAATACAAAAGCGTAAAGACCATTACCCACTTTTTTTACTTTATAATTTGTCGCAAAGTCAAGATCAAATTTACCTATATGAAACCAAGCATCTTGATGAATCCATACACCAGCATCATCGGCATTCGGAGAAAGTATTTGCTCTAATGTATTGATGCGATTTGCAGGATTTAATGTGATTTGATCATAACGTGGAGTTACATCCTTTTTATTGGGTATCACCCAAATTTGTAAAAATTTTACAGGCTTATCTTTATTGTGATTGAACTCACTATGTTTAATACCAGTACCCGCACTCATTACTTGAATGTCGCCGTGTTTAATGACTGTATGATTGCCCATGCTGTCTTGATGCGCTAAATCACCTTCTAATGGAATAGAAATGATTTCCATATTGTCGTGAGGATGTAATCCAAAACCCATACCTGCAGCAACAAAATCATCATTCAAAACGCGCAACACCCCAAAGTGTATTTTTTCTGGATTGTAATAACTAGCAAAGCTAAAACTGTGTTTGCTATGTAACCAACCATGATTTGCGTCTCCTCTTGAATCTGCGGTATGTAATATTGTATGCATATAAAAATTTAATCTTCTAATATTCCAAATTTTCCATCATTATAATCATTGAATGCTTGCACTAATTCATCTCTTGTATTCATCACGAATGGGCCATGCGCAGCGATAGGCTCACCAATTGGTTCACCACTAGCTATCAATACTTTTGCATCTTCTGTAGCTTCAATGTTAAATGAAGTTCCTTTTTTATCCATCTCCACAAAATGATCGACTGCCACAAGTGCATCTGCATTGACTTTGATGCTCCCCTCAATCACCATTAAAAAAGTATTTTGTGTTGCTGGAAAATCAAAATCCACTTTCATGCCTTTTGCAAGTATGGCATTTTGTAAATGCACTTCGGTAAAAGTTTTTGCTGGACCTGATTGGTCTTTAAATTTTCCTGCAATGACTTCTACATAACTCTTGCCATCGTCTAAAAACACTTTGGTCATTTGATCATTGGAAATAGCCTGGTATTTTGGTGCAGACATTTTATCTTTAGCAGGCAAATTAACCCAAAGTTGCACCATCTGAAATGCGCCACCAGTTTTCGCAAAAGATTCAGCATGGTATTCTTTATGTAATAAACCAGAAGCAGCAGTCATCCATTGCACATCTCCTTCGTTGATGATGCCCGAATTTCCAAAACTATCATGGTGTGCTACTTGACCTTTATATGCAATCGTCACCGTTTCAAAGCCTCTATGAGGATGCACACCTACACCTTTAGGACTCGGTGCTGGAGGAAAAACAAATTTAGAACCATAGTCTAACATAATAAATGGATCCATTCTTTGCATCGATAAAGCGGGAAAAGATGGGATGAAATTATGAACTCTAAACCCATCTCCTACCATATGTGGTGCAGGAGGGGCGTAAATTTTAGCAATGTTTTTCATTATTCAATGTTTGAACATCAAAACTAAGCATTTTCTAGGATAAAAACCAAGGCGCCAGTCAGAAATCCTATTAATGCAATCCAACTGATGTTTTTGAGGTACCAAAAGAAGTCAATTTTTTCGATGCCCATCACCGCCACTCCTGCAGCTGATCCGATGATCAAAACCGAACCACCCGTTCCGGCTGTATAGGCTAAGAACTCCCAGAAATAATGATCTGTTGGATATATGTCCAGGCTATACATGCTTTGAAGTGCCGCAACCAATGGTACATTGTCTAAAACAGAAGACAATAATCCTATCAGCATTGCAATCAATTTAATATCTCCAATGGAATGATCTAAATAACTTGCAAGATTCTTTAACAAGCCAACTTGTTCTAATGCAGCAATACTCATTAAGATGCCAAAAAAGAAAAGGATACTTGGAGTATCAATTTTACGAATCGCGTGATTAACGGAAAGAAAGCCTTTCTCGTCTATATCTTTTTTACTATGTAATAATTCAGTCAAGACCCACATACAACCTAAACTTAATAGCATACCCATATAAGGAGGTAAATGAGTAATGGTTTTAAAAACAGGAACGAATAAAAGACAAGTTAGTCCAATTATAAAAACTACATTACGATCAAATGAAGATGAAAGTGCATTTAGATTGGTTGTGCTATTTTCAAACAATTCAATCTTGCCTTTGATCCTATAAGTAATAATAAGTGTCGGCACAATCATACAAACAAAACTTGCTAAAAATGTTTCTTTTATAATATTGAATGGGGTTACTTGCTGACCAATCCATAGCATCGTTGTAGTCACATCCCCTATTGGACTCCATGCCCCACCTGCATTTGAAGAGATTATCACCAGACCTAGTAATTGCCATTTAACGTATTTGTCTTTCACTAGTTTATTGATGATAGAAAGCATTACAATTGTAGTGGTAAGATTGTCTAGAACAGCAGAAAGAAAGAATGTTACAATTGAGATAGTCCAAATCAATTTATTTTTATTTGTCGTTTTAATTTTTTCTGTGATATTTTGGAAGCCATCATGTGCGTCAATCAATTCAACAATAGTCATTGCGCCTAATAGGAAAAAAACAATTTCAGCGATGCTACTTAAATGGTGTCCTAATGTACTTAAAGCTTCATCCTTTGTAGCAGGGGACATTACTAGAATCGTCCAACAAATTACCGCAGTGATTAATGCAATGGCGGATTTATTAATATGGATAGCATGTTCTAATGTGATTAAAAGATATCCTATAATAAATGTGACTAATAGTAAAATGATCATAATAAAAGGAATTAATCGTATCTACAGTTTACATAAATTTTATTAATAATGACTATAAACAAAACCATGTTTATCTGTATCTGACTCGCCGTGTAAATTAACCAAATATGGCTAATTTTGCTGTAATAAAAGGAAAATCATAGAAAAGGTCCCATTTACTGGGACGCATTGAAACAAATGGAAAAAATTAATATATCTAGGTCTCTTTATAAACTTTTTCGTTTATTAAGATTAGATGGAAAAGAAATTACAGCGCTGTATTTATTGTCAATTCTTTCGGGTTTAATCCAACTTTCCCTGCCATTAGGAATTCAGGCAATCATTAATTTTGCCATAGTAGCAACCGGAAGAAAACAACTCCCAGCTTCCATGTGGGTGCTAATTTTTCTAGTGGTATTAGGCGTTCTATTTACTGGAATGCTAAAAATTAATCAAATGAAGATTGTGGAGAAAATTCAACAAAAAATATTCACCAGATTTTCTTTTGAATTTTCTTACAGAATACCAAAGCTAGATGTAAAATCGATCGATCAATACCATTTACCTGAATTAGTAAATCGTTTTTTTGATATCCCTACTTTACAAAAAAGTATGGCTAAATTATTGCTCGATATTCCAACGGCAGTGATTCAGTTATGTTTTGGATTAATCTTACTAGCATTTTATAATTCTGTATTTATTGTATTTGGTATTATACTACTTGTTGTTTTATACTTAATACTGTATATCACTTCACCAAAAGGTTTTGAAGCCTCATTAGAAGAAAGCAATTATAAGTATGAAATCGCTGGTTGGATTCAAGAAATTGCAAGAGGTATCAAAACCTTTAAGTTCTTTAATAAATTCAATTTGCATGTCGAAAAAACAAATTTCTTTTTAGAAGGCTATTTGCATGCTAGAAATAGACATTTCCAGATCTTAAAATTACAATATTGGTCTTTGGTTGTTTTTAAAATACTAATCACTGCATCTATGTTAATTGTGGGTGGTATTTTATTAATTCGTCAAGAGATCAATATTGGACAATTTATTGCAGCTGAAATCATTATTTTAACCATCATGAATGCAGTTGAAAAATTAATTGTCAGCTTAGAAACTGTTTATGATTTATTGACTAGTGTAGAGAAAATAAATAAAATAACCGAAAAACCAATTGACGAAGAAGGCTCTTACGAGTTTATAAAAAAACAAGGTATTGAAATTGAGGCTAAAAATTTGAGTTTTGGGTTTGATAAAAATGATATTCTTCAAAACATTAGTTTTCACATCAAGCCAGGACAAAAAGTAGCCATTACAGGTGATGGTGACTCTGGTAAAACAGTCTTATTAAGACTACTTACTGGTATTTTTCAGGATTTCCAAGGAGATTTAAGTTTTGATCAAATTCCTATCAATAATTATAATTTAAATACTTTAAGAAATCATATTGGTATCTATATGCAAAAGCAAGATATCTTCTCTGCAAGTTTATGGGAAAATATCACATTAGGTAATGCTGAAATCAAAGAACAAGATGTTTTAGATGTATTTAAAATAGTAGGATTAGATAGCTTTTATAAAAGTTTAAATAAGGGTTTTGATACGCATTTAGAACCAACAGGAAAACAGCTTAGTTCTTCTAATGTGCAAAAACTACTTATTGCTAGGTCTTTACTTAATCAACCAGCGTTATTGTTATTAGATGAACCAATGAAGCTAATTGCTGCCGATGATAAACAATATCTGCAGAATTATTTGTTTGGTCTAAAAGATGTGACTATCATTTTTACAACAAATGACCCATCTATCATCTCTAAATCCGAGATGGTGATTCACCTTGAAAAAGGTTTGATCAAATCTATTCAAAACAAAAATGCTTCAAATTAGTATTGTATGAAAAAAGTGCTTGATAATATTGACGAAGAAACTGGTAAAAAATACTCTGCATATAATTCAATTTATAGTGTAGATATTGAAAGCAGGATTAAAAATATTTTCTGGGGTTTGTTTTTTGTACTGATCTTCATTTTGTTTGTACCATGGACCCAGAATATTAATACCTCAGGTATTGTAACAACTCAGTTTCAAGAACAAAGACCTCAACAAATTAACAGCATTATCCCTGGTAAGATTATTAAATGGTGGGTGAAAGAGGGTGATTTTGTTCAAAAAGGAGATACCATTGTTGAATTAGCAGATACCAAAGATGATTATTTGGATCCAAGATTAATTGAAAGGACCAATGATCAATTAATTGCAAAAAAGCAAAAGGTAGAATTTTATGACAATAAAATTACCAATATTAAAGGGCAGATTGTTGCAATTGAAGAAGGCTTTAAACTCAAGGAAGCTGCCATCAGAAATAAAATTCAACAATTAGAAAGAAAGATTTTAATTGATAGTGCCGAATTAGCTGCAGCAAACGTAGATCTTCAAGTAGGTACGAATCAATATAACCGTGCTGGAAAAATGTTGAATGATGGAATTATTTCTTTAGTGGATTATGAAAGAAGGACTCAAAGTTTTAATAAGGCAAAAGCAGGATTTCAAGAAAAGCAACAAAAATTCTTGAATACTAAACAAGATGTTTTAATTGCAAGAATCGATTTGAATACCCTTAAGCAAGATGTAAACGATAAACTATTTAAGTTAAAGGGCGATATCGCCAACTCCAATACCGAAAAGAGTACAGTGATTGCTGAAGTTGCAAAAAATGAAAATGAACTAAGTAATTATCGAATTCGTGGTAGTCAAAAATGGTTACTTGCTCCACAAACTGGACAAATTATCAAAGCCAAGAAAGCGGGTATCAATGAAATTGTGAAGGAAGGAGAAATGATTGTTGAAATTGTACCTAATTCTTTTTTATACGCTGTAGAATTATTTGTGAAACCAATGGACTTGGCACTTATCAATAAAGGTCAAGATGTACGTTTACAATTTGATGGGTATCCAGCCATTGTATTCTCAGGATGGCCAAATTCTAGTTACGGTACATTTGCAGGAAAAATTAGCGCAATAGAGACTAATAGAAATGAAAATGGTCAATTTAGGGTATTGATTATCCCCGATAAAAAAGAAAAAAATTGGCCATCCAATTTAAAAATTGGCACTGGCGCTCAAGGATTCGCTTTACTTAATGATGTACCAATTTGGTATGAATTATGGCGTCAATTGAATGGATTCCCTCCTGATTTTTACACGATTGAAGTAAAAGGAAAAGATATAAAAGCAAATGAAAAGAAGTAAACTGCTCTTATTTCCAGTCCTTTTATTGGCATCCAATGTATTGTTTAGTCAAAATACATTGAGTATTAGCAATACATTTGAATTAATCAATCAATACCATCCTATTGCCAAGCAGGCAGGACTTAAAATTGATCTTTCAAAAGCAAGCCTTACGAGTGTAAGGGGCGCTTTTGATCCGGCTTTTTATGTTGCAAATGATCAGAAAACATTTGATGGTAAAAACTATTTTTTTTATTCTAACCCAGAAATAAAAATACCAACCTGGTATGGTATTGAAATAAAGGGAGGATTAGAAAATAATTATGGAGATAGATTAAGTGGCGAAAACACATTTGGTAAAAGTAGTTATGTAGGCATTTCTATCCCCCTATTAAAGGACTTGATCATTGACAAAAGAAGGTCAGACTTGGCTCAAAGTAAAATTTTAGTAAATCTAACCCAAGAGGAAAGACAATTAGTTGTGAATGATTTGTATCTGGATGGTGCAAGTTCATTTTGGTCTTGGACTTATGCTTATCAAAAACAAAAGTTATTTACCGAAGTATTAGATAAGACAAAGAATAGACTTGAATTTATAAAGCAATCCTATCAAGCAGGAGACCGAGCTGCAATTGATACTGTGGAAGGGGTAGTACAATATCAAAACATACTCAACCTCCAAACACAAGCTTGGGCAGATCTAATTGAAGAACAAAGTAAACTAAGTAATTTTTTGTGGGATCAGAATGAATTACCATATGAGTTAACCGAAAATATTCAACCTGATAGTAGTTGGATGAAAGCAGATATAGATGCATTTAATGTACCTACTCTACTTAGCGTGATTGAGGAAGCAAACCAAATACATCCAAAACTTAAAATGTTGGCTTTTAAATCGGATATATTACAAATTGACAAGTTATACAAAACTCAAAATTTATTACCTACCCTTAGGGTCAATTATAATTTCTTAAATAAAGGATATGAATTCTCAAATCCTTTGAATAGTGCATTGTATCAAAATAATTATAAAGCAGGCTTGCAATTTGGGCTACCGTTATTTTTAAGACAAGCCAGAGGAGATTTAAAGCAAGCTAAGATAAAAATTGACCAACAAAATTTAGAAATAGGACAAACCAGACTTGAAATTGAAAATAAAATTAAAACCTATTATGCTGCTTTAAGTGCATTCAGGAATCAATATAAAATCAATTTAAAGAGTGTTGAAAATACAAAGCGTTTATTGGATGTTGAATTAGAAAGATTCGAAATTGGTGAGAGTAGCCTCTTTCTAGTCAACAATAGAGAAATAAAGTATATAGAGGTTGTTTTGAAAGGCTATGAACTCAAAACTAAATTCTTTAAAACACTTATCGCGTTGAATTGGGCTAAAGGAAGTATTCTTTAATACATTCAATTTTATATTCTACTGCATCCTCCCATCCCATCATTGCATTGATGCATTTAAATTTCTTGAAACTAGATATATCTTGAATATATAAAGCTTTGGGTTGAATAAGCCCTGTTTCAATTAATCTTACACGTTGTGTACCTTCTAATAATGGCAAAGCTGGTGTAACCCAATTTACCCCATCAAAGAATACGATATTGGCATAAGAACTGTCTTTAATCAAACCTCCTTCATGCATTATAATTTCGTCTTGACCAGAATGAAGGAGCGCTTCATTGATCCAATCTCTATTCGAAAATTTATAATTGTAAGATTGACCCTTTATATCGACTAAGGCGAAATTTTGAATTTGCTTATATTGGTATGGAGTAAAAACTGAATGATAATTTCCGTTTAGATCATAAGAGATTTTTAATTTAAACAAGCCTTCTGCAGGTAATACTAATTGCTTTACAATAGATGCTAAATCAATGCTTATTTTAGATACATTAAAAGCATTAAGCGTTCTATTGATCCTTGATTGATGAAAGCCTAGGTTTTCAGCAATACCGTCTTTTACGCGGATACTCTCAAAAAACTGGGACATATACTTTGTTTATCATTTCTTGGTATTCAGATGCCATATCACTTTGAAAAGTGACCCCACCGCCACTATGATAGATATTGTTTGCACCTAAATAACGAATTAATACACAACTATCTAAATTTATGCCGTCAAAATAACCAGCAATACCTGTATAATATCCACGGTCTGTTCCTTCTATTGAAGCAATCAATTCGGCTGTTTTCTTTTTGGGCGCACCCGATACAGAGCCAGCTGGTAATAAGTCAAATAATATACTTCCAATCTTAGATGCATAATTCATTGGTAGTTCCCCTTCAATGGCAGAGCTCATTTGACCAATCACTCCATTTTGAGTTGGAATTTCTTCGTAATACCTAAAATTGGTCACCCTTACTTTGGAAGCAACCCTACTTAAGTCATTTCTTAAAAGGTCTACAATGGTAGCATGTTCTGCATATTCTTTAGGATCATTGAGCAGCAATTCTTTTGCATTGGGCAAGCTTGCATCAATCGTTCCTTTCATGGGGAATGTAGCAATTTTGCCGTTTTGAATCTGTATAAAAGTTTCAGGTGAAAAAGCAATGAACTGCTCTTTTAGCCAAATTACATATTTAGATTTCGCGTGATCAAAGTAAGTTTGAAAATCTAGCTTGTTTTGGACCGGTGTCGGGATAGTCAAATTCATTAAAAAACTATCTCCCTTATACAATGCGTCAATTACTTGATTATACTTATGCTGATAGTCATCAAGGGTTATAGGATACTTTGTCAGCAAACCTTCTGATTTAAAATTCACTTTAGAATTTGCAAAACCAGCATCATCTATTGCAGATACTTGATCAGTTTCTGTTAAAGTTGTATCTGATTTTTTTAAAGAACTAGCTTTGGTGAATTTAAATTGAAAATGATCAGAGCATTGGTCTGCAAGCCAAGCCAAAGGTTTTTTTTGTTCAAAATCAATGAGAAAAACAAAGGGTTTCTTTTCATGCCCCCATTGATTTAATTGTTCAACAAAGTCCATTTATAAGGTATTATAGTATTGTACTAATGCTTTTAAATGTGCTTCGTTCTTTAAATTTAATTTTTGATCTTCTATGTATTTTGCAATGGCCTCTTTTTTATCTTGAAACAAGGCTAGCAAACTAGATTTATCTTTTTTAATTCGAGTCATCGTACCTTCTTTTAATAAGTACAAATTTTCATAGGTAGCAAATTCTTTAAAGCGCTCACCAGACAAATCATTATTGCGTTCTTGAATTGCTTTATACACAGATTTAAGTAAGCTAGCTTTACCGTTTAATAAGATTTGATAAAATGAGATTCTATTTTGATTATCAATTGGCGGGAACCCACATTGAAATATTTTTGCCTCACTTAAATTATTGTCTTCATAAGCAATTTCTGCAGCCATTCCTTTTCCAAGAAAACCCTCTTGACCATTGGATGCAATAAAATTAACTTCGTGTTCTAACAGATTAATTCTTGTTTTTACATCATTATACACCCTGCCATCTTTTAAAGTAATTTTAGCTAATTGATATGCTGTTTGATCATACACAGTCCCGTTAATGCCATCGTAGATATTAACAAAAGCTTGTCCATTGACATCACTTAAAAAAATTTGTTGCCCCCACTTGCTGGTGGTTGAAATTGAATTTCTTTGCGCAAGACTAAAAGTGGCTAGTAAAAGTGAGAAACAGGTAAATACAGTTTTCATAGGATTGCTATTATACCTTAAAGTTACAATAGGTACATAAAAAAACAAGACCCCGAGGGGTCTTGTTTCAAAATATTACCTAAAAAATAATTATTGCTTAGGATTCTTAGTTGGAGCAGATCCTGGTAAAGCTGGATTGTAAGCCAACTCATTGTCTGGTACATCCCAATAGTCTAAGAAACCATAGACGATTGTAGCATTTGTGCTAACAGCACCAGTCACAGAGACTACTGTAGCTCCAGTACGAGACTTGTCTGGGGCAATGATATCCCAACGACGAGCATCATAGAAAGATAAGCCTTTGAATGCTAAAGCAATTCTACGCTCTCTTCTTAATTGCTCGTAAGCTGCAGCTTGCGTTAAACCAGTACCTAATGCAGGCAACCCTGCACCTTGGTATGTTCTAACAGCATCAATAGCTGCTGCACCTGCATCAATTTGTCCAGTCATAATCAAAGCTTCCGCCTTCATTAATTCGTTCTCTTCGTAAGTACCTGCAATTGTAATTTCATTTGCACCAATTACATTGTTTGCCCAAGTAATTACACCTGCAACTCCGTTACCACCATATTTCAAGCTATAGCGTGTATTGAAAGAGTTACCACGATCAGAGTTGAATAAACCAACTGAAGCTAAAGTGATAACGTTATTATCTCTACGCTTGTCACCAGCAACAAATTCCTGTACCCAACGCTCACTTAATTTATACGTGTTTGTTGAACCAGTAGTAGCTGCTTGACCAATTTTATCAGCAACGCTAATACCAGTACCTAAGAAATCTCCATTAGCGTCTGAACGAGCAGTAAAGATTAAATCTGTTGCTCTAACACCATCATTCACTAAAGTCAAAATTGCACTCCATTGAGAAGAAGACATGCTAGCTCTAGGTGTATTTACTAAGATATTACGCGCTTTGATGGTATTGATATTACGTCTCCACATATCTATTGTTAAGATACCACCTTTACCTTTTTGTAAAAAGGCAGGAATTAATCTTCCAAGAGTAGCAGAGTAATCAGTTGCAGAGCTTGCAGCACTTAAAGCAGTCACTGCTTTATCAAAATTTGAATTTGCTTCGGTAATGATTGCTTCCTTAGTTACATAATTACCATTGGTTGTTGCTTCAGAAGTTCCTGCGTTTTGAATTAAACCAGCATAATAGGTAGAACCGATTCTGCTATAAGCATAACCTTTCCACCAATAAGCCCAAGCTTGGATTGTTGCTTTTTTAGTTGCAGCACCCGTACCTGAGAATGTGGTTTTATCTGCAAGCGCTAAAATCTCATTCGCAGCAGCAATCATGTTGTACATATAAGCCCACTCGTAGAAAGTAGTATTACTTCCGCTTTGTGCATTGTTATTTATTTGTCTTAGCAATGCATACTGTGTATTTGGTTGACTTGGATTCACAACAACCGTTCCGTTGTCTAAAGTCACTCTATTAGGACAACCAATTTGGTTCATAAACGCATTGGCTGCTTCCGCACCAATTACGTCACCCATTAGTTCGTGAAAGCCCATAGCGCCTGGCCAAAAACGACCATAAACACCATCTGAATACTTAAGGTTATGGAAACCATTCAAATAGATAGTTCCCTGAGCAAATGGAAATAATCCATTCTCGTTTTGTGCACTCGCCGGGGTCGGAGAGTTCACGTTGGAAATATCAAGGTCTTTCTTACAAGCCGTAAAGCTTAAAGCAATTCCTAATACTCCAACCAAAATTTTATTATTCTTCATTACTAAAAATTTAAAAGTTAAGGTTTAAAATCCTAAGTTCAAGCCTATTGTGTAAGCTTTGGTGTTAGGAATAGTATTGTGATCTAAACCACGATCGAATGCTGAGTTAGTAGCAAAGTTAACTTCCGGATCCATACCAGTGTATGGAGTGAAGGTTAACAAGTTACGACCAGAAACAACTAATTGTAAGCGATTTGTAAATTTGATTTTTGTCAATTTTGCAATATCCACTCCAAAAGAAAGGTTTCTTAAACGCCAGAAAGATGCATCTTCATAGAAGTAGTTCTTTGTTCCGTTCGCTGCACCACCTGCATAAATACTTCTGTAGAAAGCAGTGTAAGCTTGTGTTTCACCATTAATAGTAATAGGCTGATCGTAATCAGAGTGAATACCATCACGGTACATCCACTGTTTAGTTTGGTTGTATAGATTATTACCATAAACCCAATCCCATTGCATATTGAATGTGAAGATGCCTTTGTACTGTAGGTTGTTGATAAAGCTCATGTTGAACTTAGGGTTAGGATCACCAAGGCTATATTGACCTGGTAATGCCACCGCTTGTTTAGTTGTTTTATTCACAACCCAACCATTACTAGCTACTTCGAAATTAGCTCTTTGTGCTTCAGGAATATGTGGTAAACCAGTTTGTGGGTTTAATTCAGTTAATGATCTCATCATTTTGAAACCAAAGAACTGACCAATTTTATATCCTTGTCTTAATGTGATACCCACACTACCTGCAGAAGATATTAAAATTACTGGAGGTCCTTTTACATAAGAAATCTCAGAAGCTTGATTGGCATAGTTGGTGATGAAATCCCAATTCCAATCTTTTCCAGAATAAACATTTAAGTTTAATGAAGCTTGTAAACCGCTTGATTTCAATCCAAATGCGTTATCTAGTTTTCCACCCACACCTGTAGAAGGTGCAGCGTCTACACTGTAAATTGCGTTATCTGTATTTCTACTCCAATAAGTCGCAGAGATATTTGCAGTTTTAAACCAATCACCTTTACCAAGTGTAAAAGTTAAATCAGTACCAAATTCAGTCTCTTTAGATAACTCCACTGATAAGTTTGGATTTGGATTGGTAGTAGGGAAAGTAAATACACTAGCACCACCTAAATTCTGAGCACCTAAAATTGTAAAACGTTGGAAGGCGCCTGGTTGGATACCTGCCTCACCATAACCAGCTCTAAACTTCACTTCAGATA